>Ga0207703_10000025_pt1 | contig 214692 bp, 202 predicted proteins | sample KBSSwiS12_FD_184304 | JGI IMG/M metagenome (GOLD analysis project Ga0207703, IMG submission 184304) | Switchgrass rhizosphere microbial communities from Kellogg Biological Station, Michigan, USA - KBS Switchgrass S1-2 (SPAdes) (version 2) | ecosystem: Host-associated > Plants > Roots >... | reverse complement strand
CCACCAACCCCGAAATCGAACATACGCACCATCGTAGGTCACGGATCAGCCGACGCAAGAGCCTGGCGAAAACCCGCCGGCGCCCCGGCGCCCGACGAATTTTCGCGCCAGCGTTCGCGCAGGTAGACAGGCCGGCCCGCGCTCTGTCCGGGCCTCCGGCGCGGCATGACGCCGCTCGGCGGAACTACGATCTGTGATCTTGTGTTGCCGAGTGGTTACGGAAGTCGGCTCGCGGCCGAGCGCCGGCCAGGGCCCCGACCACGCTCTCGTCAGTCCTCGGCCGCGTAGGCCACGTAGCGGTCCTGTCCGACCTTCGCGAAGGCGTAGATCGGGCAGCTTCCGCCGGGCTTGTGTGCCATGATCGGCCGGAACACCGGCGAGTGAGTCACCGTCTTCAGCCGCCCGCCGGCCAGTTCGACGGCGTCGGCGCGGCTCAGGTCGGCCCGGTCGGCCTTCTGGTACCACTGGCCGCACCAGCGGACTTCCTTGGGCCGGCTCGTCCAGGCGGCCGTGTGGAAGAACCACAGCAGGTACACCTCGCGGAAGACGACCGCTATCACCAGAATCGTGAGGAGCGCGCGGACGAAGTTGCCGGCTCGATTCGTGGCGAGGACGGGGCTCACAGCCCGAAGCGTATGGCCTCACATGCGCATTTCGGTGAACTACCGTCGGCGCGTCCCCGTACGTCACCGATGTCGGCCCGGTGGATGACCGGACGTTGACCGCTGGCCCGAGTGGCCCAACCGGCCGGAGGACCGGCCTGAAAGGACGTCATGCGCGTCGTCATCGCCGAGGACTCGGTGCTGCTCCGCGAAGGCATCTCCCGCCTGCTCATCGAGGCCGGGTGCGACATCGTCGCCGCTGTCGGGGACGGCCCGAGCCTGGTCGACGCGGTGCGGGAGCACCACCCGGACGTCTCCGTCGTCGACGTGCGGATGCCGCCGACCCACCGTGACGAGGGGCTGCGGGCCGCGATCGAGGCGCGCCGGGTCGTACCGGCCAGCCCGGTCCTGGTGTTGTCCCAGTACGTCGAGAACTCCTACGCCGCCGAGCTGCTGGCCGACGGCCGGGGCGCGGTCGGCTACCTGCTCAAGGACCGGGTGGCCGACGTCCGCGACTTCGTCGACGCGCTGCGCCGGGTCGCCGGCGGCGGGACGGCGATGGACCCCGAGGTCGTCGCCCAGCTGCTGGCCCGCTCCAGCCGGATGGACCCGCTGGGCACGCTGACCCCGCGGGAACGGGAGGTCCTGTCCCTGATGGCCGAGGGCCGGTCCAACAGCGCCATCGCCGCCGCGCTGGTCGTCAGTGACGGAGCGGTGGAGAAGCACATCTCCAACGTGTTCGCCAAGCTCAACCTGGAAACGTCGTCGTCGGACCACCGCCGGGTGCTGGCCGTCCTGGCCTACCTGCGTGGCGTCTGAGTCGGGGGCGCGGACGAGGCCGGGACCGTGAGCGGATCGCCGGGCCGGATCGTCCCGGCCGAGCGGACGGCGAGGTAGATCCCGCAGTCGGAGTGGCCGTAGGCGGCGTTCAGCTCGCGGGGGACGTGCAGGTCGCGCCGGGCGGTGCTCGGGTCGACGGCGGTCGCCATGCAACGGGTGGTGCGCTTGAGCACGTCCGCCTCGACCGCGCCCAGGCGCAGCCGGGCCCCGACCCAGCCGAGCTCGGCGCCGGGCGGGACCCCGTCGATGTAGACGTTGGCCCGGAACCGTAGCGGGTGGACGTCGCGGCCGGTGTGCGCGGCCAGGTCCCGCACGGTGGCCAGGTTGATGACCGAGATCGCGTGCATGTACTCGGCCGAGGTGACGCTGACGTCGGTGAACCGGTGCGCGTCCGAGCCGGCCACCAGCCGGGGCGACGCCCCGCCCAGGCTGTCGACGCCCAGGCGGGCGAAGTAGCCGGCCACCGCCGTCGCTCCGGCCGCTTCGCCGATCCGGGCCTGAAAGGTCTCGGCGCCGTCGACGATCGTCAGGATGCCGGTCGCCGGGTCGAAGCTGGTGCGCAGGCGGGCCAGCTCCGCGTCCTTGACCAGGGCCAGGAAGCGGGTCTTGGGCAGCGGCACCGGGTCGGCTTCGTCGAACGCGGTATCCGGCCGGGCCAGCGCCCAGATCCGGTCGCCGGGTACGCCCCGTCCGGGACGCAGGGTGACCGAGGACAACGGCTCGGCGGACAGACCCTTGACCGGGTAGCGGTAGAGCGCGGCGACCGACGGCCGCCCCGGCGACGGCTCCGGCACGGGCACCGGCACGGGCACCGGCTCCGGCACGGGCGCGGGCACGGGCACGGGCGCCGGCACGGGCTCCGGCTCCGGCACGGGCGCAGGCATCGGCACGGGCGCAGGCATCGGTCTCAGAGTAGTGCTCAGCGGCGGAGGGCGAAGGCCCCGGCGGCCGTCGTGACCAGCACCGCGACCAGCACCGCCAGCCCGATCAGCGCCGTCTGGGCGATGAGCGCGGCGACCTCGCCCGACGTCGCCGCGTCCAGGGTGCCGACCCCGTTCACGCTGAACAGGGCGAGCGCGGGCAGGCCGGCGGCCGCGACCGTCACCGCCACCACGCCCGTCAGCGACGCCGCCTGCTCACGCCCGGCCCGCAGCGCCGCTCTCGCCAGGCGCGGCCCGCGCGGCCCGGCCGGGGCGGCGGCCAGCGTCCAGAGCACCCGGGCCTGGCCCGCGGCGACATGCGCGACGAACGCGGCCGCGACCAGGGTCGACGCGGCGGTGAACAGGTCGGCCGGCCCGGGGCGGCCGCCGGTCGTCAGAGCGGTCGTCGCGGGCTCCACCGCGGGTAGATGGGTCCAGCCGAGCACGAGGCGGCTACCGACGGTCGCGACGAGGACGGCGGCGGCGGCGCCCAGGTAGGCGGTCGCGGTCCGGATCGACACGCCATGGCCCACGAAGACCAGGATCGCCACCAGCGTCCCGCCGCTGGCCAGGGCGACCCCGGCCGCCGGTTGGCCGTGCAGCAGCGCCGGCAGGGTGAACACCGTCTCGCCGGCGACGGCCAGGCCCAGCGCGACCAGCGCGGCCAGGCCGCGCAAGGCCGCCACCGCCAGCGCGAGCAGGGCGAACGCCCCGGCCACGATGGCCAGCGGCAGACCCCGGCGGGCGTCGACGAGCAGGTAGGTCCGCTGGGCGCCGGCGGCCGGGGCACTCGCCGCCGCGGCCAACCGGACGTGTTCGCCCGGCTCGACCCGGGCTCCGCCGGGCACGGCGTCCCGGTCGAGGGAGACCGTCATACCGCTGTCGGGCCCGCTGGTCAGCGCAGCCGTCACCCGCTCGCACCAGACCCCGCCCGGGGCACTGGTCGGGCAGTCCTCGGTGGAGACGGCGGTCACCGTCGCGTCGGCTCGGATCGAGCCCCGGCCCAGGTCGGTCGGGGTGGTGAGGGTGACGGCGGCGGGGTGGGTGAGCAGGCCCGGCCACAGCACGAGCAGGCCGAGTCCGGTCGCCGCCAGCAACGGGACGATCAGCGCGAGCAGCACCATCGTCGTGCCGGGAGCGGCGAGCTCTCCGTCCGGGCCGACCACCCGCTGGCGTTCGCTTCGCTGGGAGCGGCCCGCCCCGCCGGAGCGGTGCGTCGCTGCCCGGGGCGGCGGCGGGCCGAGCAGGCGGCGCAGCCGCGGCAGGTCGGACGAGGTCAGCGGCACCGGCGGGAGCGTCGCGGCCTCCGGCCCGTCAGCCGCGCCGGTCGCACTCAGCCCTGTTGCCAGGACCGGCCCGGGGGTTGCCCGGCCTGGGCCGGAGGCTCCTGGACCCGGCGCGGACGGACCCGGCGCGGACGGACCCGGCGCGGCCGTTGCTTCGACCGGCTCGATGCCGGCCGCGACCGGCTGGACCGGCGGCTCCGGCTGTGGCGGTTCCGGCTGGACCGGCGGTTCCGGCTGGACCGGCGGCCGGGTGACGGTCTCGGCCGGGCCGCCGATCCCGGGGTCGGTGTCAGCGTCGAGATCGGCCTCGGCACGGTCTTGGCCGGGGTCACGGGGCGGAGTGCTCACCACCTCAGCGTGGCGCATCGGCCCGGGGTCGCGGAGCGCGGCCCGGGCCGGTGCGCTGGACGCACGGTCTCGTGGCTTCCGGACGCGCGGCCTCCCATGATCGCGCGCCCGTCGGCCGATCAGCTCGCCGTACCGCCCCGTCGCCGGCTGGTCACCAGCGCGAACGCGCCCGCGGCCAGCCCGAGCACGCCGAGGACGAGCCCGGCGATGCCCAGGCCGCGGGCGGTCGAGTCATTCGAGTTCTCCGACGCGGCGGCACCGCTGGCCGCCGTCGTCCCCGCCGTCCCCGCCGTCGTCGAGCCCGCGCCGGTCGACGAGTCCGTCGCGGCGGCGTTGGTCACGGTCAGCGTCGGGGCCGGGTGGTCCGGCTCGGGCTGGCCCGCCTGGGGAACGTCGATCCAGCGCACGACCGTTCCGTCGCTGTAGGTCTGGAGGGCCTTGAACGAAAGGGAGCCGGGCCGGTCGGGCATGGGGCCGGCCGAGATCGTGAACCGCTGGAACTCGCCGGGACGAATGGCCGCGTCCGGGCTGGTCGGCGTCCAGATGATCTCGCTGACGACCTGGCTGACCGAACCGTCGTCGGTCTGCAGCGGCTTGGTCAGCGTCGTCTTGCGCACCTCGAACGTCCAGCCGGGCACCGGCTGCACCGCGACCGAGGCGATCGGCGCCTCCGGCGGGAGCTGGACGTCGAGCTTGGTGGTGTTGGCGTTGTTCTCCTCGTTCGGGACGCTGAAGGTCAGCGTGGCGTAGCCGCTGGCCGGGGTGGTGGTCGGGCTGACGGTGACGTGCGCCGACGCCGGGAGGGCGAAGGCGATCAGGCCGGCGGCGGTCGCGGCGGCAAGCGCCGCGCCGCGGGTGAAGCGGGACATCAGGTTTCTCCTGCCCTGGGACGGGCCGCGCCGGCGCCCGGGGCAGATGCCCCGGGCGCGCGGGAGGCCCGTCGCCGTCGTGATCTGTGGATGCCCGCGCGGGCAGCGCGCCCGGCGCCGCGCCGCGGCCGGCCCGGGCGGGCCAGGACGTCAGGCGGCGACGGCGGGCGCGGCGATCCCGGGCGGGACGCAGCCGCGGTGCGGGTGGATGCCGCCGTTGGCCGAACGGCCGATGGCGGCGAGGAAGGTGGGGAAGACCGGACGGGTGCCCGGCGGGCCGCGGCGCCGGGGCACCCGGGCGGGGACGTCCCGCCACGGCGGCGTCGGCCAGCGGCCCGGGTCGCGGGCGATGGCGCGGCGCGCGGCCAGCAGCGGGGTCAGCGGCCCGGTCGTGCCCCGGGCCAGCGGCGACGGCGAGACGCGGGTCAGCGCGGCACACGCGCGACGCAACCGCCGGAGTCCCTGGATGGCGGCCCCGTGCCGGACCGCGGCGAGCCAGCCCGTCGCCGCCGCGAACCAGGTGCGCTCGGCCCGGCGCAGCAGCGCCGCGACGGCGACCGTGGCGATCAGGTGGGCGACGAGCATCCGCGCGCCCGGGACGAACCCGGCGCTCATCGGCGCCATCGCCGTCCGGGCCGGGCCGCCGCCCGTCGAGCCTAGGCCCATCCCGCTCAGGCCCATCCCGCTCAGGCCGATCCCGCGCTGATCCATCCAGGCCGGATCCATCCCAGCCGGGTTCATCGAGCCGGCGCCGGTCGACATGGCCGCGGCCGCGTGCCCGGCCAGCAGGCAGAACGTCGTGTGGAGGGCGAGCTGGGCGCCGAGCGCGGCCGCGAGGAGACGGCCGGCGCCGGCCTCGCTCCGGCTCGTCCCGTAGCTGATCCTGGTCAGCAGGGTGGCGGCGGCGAGGACGGTGAGCGCGGACGGCCGGGGCGCGCCGCCGGCGACGTGGGCGGCGACGGCCAGGCAGACGGTGCTGCCGGCGAAGGTGAGCGCGCGCAGCAGCCGTCCCGGCGTGCCCGTCGGCGAGCACGGCCGGACCCCGGCCGATGCCGCGCGTGCCGTCACATCCGGTCAGCCTGCCACACCAGGCCGGCAGCAACCGGGCCGAGGTGGTCGGGCGCGCGTGTCCGGTGCGCGACCTGGCTGTCGTGCCGCCGCCGTGCCGCTGTCGTGCCGCCGCCGTGCCGCCGCCGTCCCGCCGCCCGTCCGGCTCGCCGGGCCGAACCCGCCCGTCTCGCCCTCCGGCGCATCCGGTTGAACAGGGCATCCGACCAAAGAGGTGTCGAAAGCGCTGATCGGTCGACATACTGGCGCCCAGACGGCGGGTTGGGCCGCCGAGGTTCGTATCGGGCCAGGTCAGGGCCCCGTCGGCCGGGCCCGGGCGGCGTTGGGGGGATGGCCCGCACGGGCCGGAAGGACGGCATGATCCAGATGAAGGTTCCGGGAGCGGTCAGCTCGCCGCTGGCGGGTTTCAAGGAGTTCGTCTTCCGCGGCAACGTCGTCGACCTGGCGGTCGCGGTCGTGGTCGGCACGGCGTTCACGGCCGTCGTGCAGTCGCTGGTCAAGAACCTCTTCACACCGCTGATCGCGGCGATCTTCGGTAAGCCCGACTTCTCGAACCTGACCTTCCGGATCAACGACAGCGTTTTCCGCTACGGCGCGTTCATCAATGATCTGATCACGTTCCTGAGCGTTGCGGCGGTCATCTACTTCGTCGTCGTGTTCCCGCTGGCCAAGCTCAACGAGCGGCGGGCGCGGGGCGAGGTTGCCGAGCCGGAGGCGGGGCCGGTCGTCACCGACGAGGCCCGGCTGTTGGCCGAGATCAGGGACCTGCTGGCAGCGGGGGCCGGACCGGCTGGCCCGGTTGCCACCGGCCCGGTTGCCACCGGCCCGGTTGCCACCGGCCCGGTTGCCGCCGGCCCGGTTGCCGCCGGCCCGGTCGGGCCGCTCGAATAGCGCGGACGGCCCGCCCAGGCGGGAGCGGCGGGCCTGTTCAGGCGCCAGCGCGGATGGTTGTCGGCGTTCCGACCAAGGCGACTCGGCCGTACCGGGAGCGGGTGCGCTCAGGTAGCGTCAGATAGCCGACGGCAATGGAGGCCGATGCTTCAGGGCTCCGTTGGTCACGGTTCAGGAATCGCTCAGGGTCCAGGGGGAACCTCCACCTCATGACAACGCCGCATCCCCACGAGCCCGAGGCCGCTGCCGGGTCGCGCCCTGACCACGCCCCGGATGGCGGACGGGAACCGAGCGGCGGATCCGTGCCTGGCGCGCCCGGCGGCGCCAGCCCGGGCGACGACCCCGACGCAACGCGCATCCGTCCGGCGACGGCCGGCCCGGCTGGCCCGGATGTCGGCCCCGGATCGGCCGGCGCCGGACTGCTCGGCACTGGACCCGCCGGAGCCCCGGCGCCGCCCGCGCCGGCCGCTCCGCCGGCGGACATGTGGGCCGGCGGGCGCTCGCCGTGGTCCCGGCCCGACCCGGGCCAGCCGCCGGCCCAGGCCCCCGCTCCGTGGGGCGCGCCGTGGGCGCCGGCCGCTCCGAAGCCGACGACCCAGTACCCGGCCGGGTCAGGCCCGTTCGGCTCCGGTGACCCGGCGGAGGCGACCTCGGCCGGCTTCCCCGCCGGTTCGGCCGCGGCCGGTGCGGGCGACGCCGGATCATCCGGCTACGGGACGCAGGGGTTTGCCGCGCAGGGCTACGGACCGTCGGGCCACGGGCCGTCGGGCCACGGGCCGTCGGGCTACGGGCCGTCGGGCTACGCGGCTCCGGGATACGGCGGGCCGGGTGGACCCGATGGCTCCAATGGCTCCAATGGCTCCGGCGGATACGGCGGCGGCTCGCTGGTCGAGCCGCGGGGCCGCCCGGGCGGGGTCAGCCGCCGACTGATCGGCGTCGCGCTGGCGCTGGCGCTCGTGTCGGCCGGCGTCGGCGGCGCGGTGGGCGCGCTGGTCGCGCACAACCAAGGCAGCTCGTCGGCCCCGGTGTCGTCGGACGCTGGCCTGAGCCAGTCGAACGGCTCCAGCTCGTCGGGCGTCTCGCCGGCGGCGTCGGGCACGGTGGCGGCCGCGGCCAAGACCGTCCTGCCCAGCACGGTGACGATCGCCGAGGAGTCCAGCCAGGAGGCCGGCACCGGATCGGGTGTGATTATCCGAGCCGACGGCTACATCCTGACCAACAACCACGTCGTCTCGGCCGCGGCCAACGGTGGCTCGCTGACCGTCACCACCCAGGACGGCAAGAACTACAGCGCGCAGATCACCGGGACCGACCCGTCGTCTGACCTGGCCGTCGTGAAGATCAACGCGACCGGACTGAACGCGGTGACATTCGGTGACTCCGACAAGTTGACCGTGGGCGAGCTTGTCGTGGCCGTCGGCAGCCCGCTCGGGCTGAACGGGACGGTGACCTCCGGCATCGTCAGCGCCCTGCACCGGCCGACCCGGACCGGCGACTCGAGCGTGCAGGACCAGAACGCGGTCCTCGACGCCATCCAGACCGACGCCCCGATCAACCCGGGCAACTCCGGCGGCCCACTGGTCGACTCGGGCGGCCGCCTGGTCGGCATCAACTCGGCCATCGCGACCGTCGGCAGCGGCGGCGGCGGTCCGTTCGGCGGCGGCCAGCAGCAGCAACAGTCGGGCAACATCGGCGTCGGCTTCGCCATCCCGGCCGACTACGCGCGGACCATCGCCGAGGAGCTGATCACCAAAGGGTCGGCCACCCACCCCTATCTGGGCGTGAGCGTGTCGACCGAGTCCCCCAACGGGGTTACCGGTGACGGGACCGGGGCCGTCGTCCGCGAGATGGTCACCGGCGGTCCGGCCGCGAAGGCTGGTCTCAAGGTCGGGGACGTGGTCACGAAGGTCAACGACAGGGCTGTGACCAGCACAGATGGTCTGATCGCGGCGATCCGCTCGCACTCGATCGGTGAGGCCGTGACCGTCACGTACCAGCGCGACGGTCGGACTCTCAGCTCGAAGGTCACCCTGACTCAGCAACCCTGAGAACCCGGCAACCGGGAGGAACGCCCCGAAAAGTCGAGTGGGTCGCGACTCTTGGTAGTCGGATAGGTGTGTCGCGGTGGCATAAGCGGGGTGTCCGCTGGCCGACACCGTAGTTTGCTCGGTGGTTACCCGTCGGGCCCTCGACCCGGCTACCGTGGCGGGGCGGAGCCGCCTGGGAACGAATGCGTTTCAATTCAACCCGGACGGCGCGACCGGGTGAGATGTGCGGGAGAATGAAACGCATGGACGGCGGTGGCCAGGACGGGGATGGCGCGGCTGTATGGGCAACGGATGCGGAGCTCGTCGACCGGGTACGCCAGGGTGATAGAGCCGCGTTCGATGATCTGTATGACCGTTACGCCGATGACGTCTACTCGATGTGCCTGCTCATCCTGGGTGACGCGACGGTCGCCCGAGCGGCGGCCGGCACCGCGTTCGCTCTGGTCGCGCGAACCCGTCTCAACCCGCTGACCGACCCCGAACGGCTGCGGACCTGGCTGCTGGAGGTGGCGCGGGGCAGCGCGCTGGCCTGGTCCGGCTCGCCGCGGGCCCGGACCGTGGCGGTGCCCTACGGCGTCAGCCCCGAGCACATGCTCGAGGGCGCGACGATCGCTCCGGCGCCGCCCAGCCTCCGGGTAGGGCTGTCCCGGACCTTCGACCGGGCCGCGGCCGCGGCGGCGGCCAAGGGCTCCGGTCAGGCCGCTCGGGCCGCCGCTCGGGCCGCCGGCCCGGTTCTCGCGCCGGACGACGGCGCCGCCGCCTTCGCCGCCGCGTCCCAGCTCGCGACCGCCCGGTCAAAGGACACCGCCGCAGGCGCCCTGTCAGCGGACGGTGTACCAGCGGAGGCTGTGTCGACGGCCGCGACGGCCGCGGCCGCGGGGTCGGCGGACGGCGAGCCGTCGGACGTGGCGCCCGGTGACGAGGTCACCGAGGTGCCCACCGTCGTCCGGCCGGTCGCCATGGCACCACTCGAGCCGCGCCCGCTCGTCCCATCGCCGTCCCACCCCGGGGACGAGGAGACCTTCCGGACCCATCCCGCGCTGGTCCCGCTGGTCGGCATCATGGCCCCGGTCGACGGACAGGACGCGGGCGACGGTCCGGACGCCTTCCCCCGGGCCCGTCGTGCGCGGGGCGGGGTCATCCCGATCGACTGGCGCAGCCGCTCGACGATCACCGTCGCGGCCTCGCTGGCGCTGGTCGTGGCGGGTGTCGCCGCCGCCGTGAACTGGCCGTCGGCCGCTCCCGAGCTGAACAGGGGCAACCAGCCGGCGGTCTCGGTGATCGCCCAGCCAGCGCCGACCGCCCCAGTGTCGTCGGCGTTCACTCCGGTCAGCCTCCCGCCGACGGTGGCCGGAGAGTTCACCCACCGGCCCTCACCGCTGAGCCACGCGCTGTCCGTGCCGTCCGCCCAGGCGGTGCCGCCGGCCGGCGGCGGCGTCGTCGCGCCGCCGCCCAGCCGCCAGGGTCCTCCGGTCGCCTCCGCGCCCGGCGCGACGGCGCCGACCGCCCCGGTCGCTTCGTCGGCCCCGGCGACCCAGCCGACCCGGACCCGGCCGCCGACCTCGTCCAGCCCCACGTCCAGCGGCCCGACGGTGGGCGCCCCGACGATCGGCACACCGACCATCAGCACGCCCACGATCAGCACCCCGACGGCCGGCGGCCCCACCAGCGCCACGCCGCCGCCCGGCTCGGGCGGGGCTCCGACCCCCGCGCCGACGACCGCGGCACCGACCGGCGCCGGCGGCCAGACCACCGGTCAGTCCGGCACCACCGGCTCGTCGTCCAGCCCTCCGAGCACCGAGCTCATGCGGATGCCGGTCGTCAGCGGCACGGTCTGACCGAGCTCGGCGGGGGAAGCGCCGGCGCGAGCATGCGTTGCTGGTGGACCGCTGGCCCGTCTTCGCCGCGCAGCTGACGGAGTCGCCGCGGTCGACCGCCGCCGTGCCGGCGCTGGACGTCGTCGGGGACGAGATCGTTTTCGTCGAGGTGCTCTTCCGGCCCGCGATCGCCTAGCCCGCCCGTTGTGGCGGGTGCGTGATCTTATGGTCGCGCGGGGAGGGGCTGGGCCGGGTCGGGGTCATTTCCGCGTCGACGGATCGGACGGGTCTGGTTCCTGCATGCGTCGGAGGATTGCCTCTATCCTTCTTCGCTGGAAGAACTTCAGCGGTCCGGAGTGCTTGGCCATGAAATCCTGGCGCAGCTCGTCGATCACGTGAGCGGGGAAAGGCTCGAAACGCGCGGCTCGAAAACGAAAGCCCTCCGGGCCGTCCGACTCCCGGTAACCCATGGCCTCGATGGACTGGCTGCTCGGAGTCCGTTGGTGCCACCGGTTGAGGAAATCGGCCGAGCTCGGCACCAGCTGGGCTGCCCGGTCCAGCTCCGCCGCCGGATCGAGCTCAAGAAGCTGGGCGCCCCGCCACAGTAACGACTGCACGCTGAGGGCGTCGCGCGGATCGAGGTCCTCGTGCCGGATCGCGACCGCCAGCGCGAGGAAGCCTGTGCGCAGGAGGTCCGGATCGTTCTGGCGGGCGGCGAGTGACGCCATTCGACCGGCGTAGACGGTGAGGATGAACGCCTCATCGTCGCTTTCGCGCTCGATCAGCGCCAGCAGCGTGGCGATCTGGTCGGTGTCCCGCGCCCGCCGCACCAGCGCGGTGATCTCGAGGTCGCGGGCAACGGGGATCGGGCCCTCAAAGTCGTCGTCCTCGTACTCGTTCATGTCGTCGTGGGAGCACCGCAGGCAGTCGAGATCATCTGGTCCGAGCTGGTCCACCTGCTGGCCTCCGCTCCCGCACCCTGACTTCCGGGAGTCACAAAGTGTAGGACGCCAGCCATATCCAGGGCTCTAGGGAATTATTCGGGGTTGCCGATGGGGCCGCCGCGTAAATCTGCCCGCGATCAGTTTCGGACGGTGTAGAAGACGGTGGTCACGTACTGGTCGAAGTCGTCGATGCGCAGGGTCAGGCGCAGCTGCCACACTCCCGGTAGCGGGGCCTGGAGGCTGTTGGTGCCGAACTGGCCGGGGCCGATCCGGGTCAGCGGGGTGCTCAGCGGGCCCAGGTTCGCGGACGGCAGGGACAGCTCGGCGAGGGCCGCCCCCAGCGTGACCGGCCTGCCGTGGCTGTCAGTCGTGGTGACGCGCAGCGTCTCCGGGCCCCGGGTCGTCGGCGTGACGTCTACCTTGGCCCGCAGCGGGCCGGCCTGGACGGTCGTCTTCAGCGGCGGCGCGTAGGACGTGCGGGCCGGGACGCCATTGACCAGGACGGCCGCGACCGCCAGCACCGCCAGGCCGGCGGCGGCTTCGAACGCGGCCCCCCGGCGCAGCACGGACAGGTCGTTCCGGCCGTCCGTCGGGGGCGGGCCGGGCGGCCCGGTCACGGTGTCGGCCGTGGCGGACAGCGCGTGCACGACCAGCCGCCGCCGGCGGGTGACCCACCGGTGGTTGAGCCAGCCGAGCCAGGCCATCAGCGCGAACAGCCACAGCTTGACCAGCAGCACCTTGCCGTAGCTGGTGTTCGGCAGGGCGGCCAGCGTCCCGACCTCGCGCCAGGTCTGGTAGAGCCCGGAGGCGACCAGGAGGCCGACGGAGATCATCGCCGTTCGTGACCAGCGGGGGAGGACGGTCGCCAGCTCCGGCCCGTCCGCCGGCGCCGCCGCCCGCAGGAACAGCCCGAGCGCGACCAGCCCGCCCAGCCAGATTGAGGCGACCGCGATGTGGGCCATCGTGATGACGGTGGCCAGCAGCGTCTGCGAGCCGGCGCCGGCGTGCCCGGCCGAGGCGACGGTGAGCAGCACGACCAGGCCGAGCGCGCCCAGCTCGAGCTGGCCGCCCCGCCTGAGGTCGCCGGGCTCGGGCCGGGCGTTGGCATTGGCCTCGCCGTCGGTGTCGCCGCCCCCGGGCGCCGCCGGCATGGGCGCCAGGCGCGGGAGCGCGCGCAGCAACAACGGGACGGCCAGTGCCAGCGCGAGCATCCGCAGTAACAGCAGGTGGCCGAACCGCGAGTGCACGACCTCGGACAACGGGCCGCTCGCGAAGATCTTCGTGAGGCCGGCGCCGGAGGAGTACGGCGCCTGGATGAGGATCAGTAAGCCGGTCGAGACGAACGTCAGCGCCCAGCCCGTCCACAGCGCTCGGCGCAGGCCCAGCGTGCGCAGGCCCAGCGTGCGTGGGCCTAGCGTGCGTGGGCCTAGCGTGCGTGGGCCCAGCGGGCGGTCGGTCGAGGTCGACGAGCGTCCGGCCGGCCAGAGGGCGAGCGCGAAGAACGCGGTCCCGATCAGCAGGGCCAGGCCGGCGAACTGAAGGAAGCGGAGTGCGCCGGCGGTGTAGGAGACGCTCGTTGCCGCGCCACCCGAACGGGCCAGCTTCGCGGCGGCGGCGGAGTCCGGCGCCTCGCCGATCCCGAAGAAGAAGCCGCCGGAGACCGGGTGGCTGTCGGCCGAGATGACCCGCCAGCTGACGATGTAGGTGCCCCGGGGCAGGTCCGGCCGGAGGCCGATGACCACGGCGGAGTCCTGCGCGCCGTGCCGGGCGCCGCCGACGTCGACCCGGTGGCCGCCGGCGTCCACGACCTGTACCGAGCTGGAGTTGATCGTCACCGACTCGCTGAAGCCGAGGGTGACCTGCTTCGGCGGCGCGCTCAGGGCGGAGGAGTCGACCGGGTTGCTCTGCTCCAGGATGGCGTGCGCCGAGGCCGGCCCGGCGAGGGCGACCAGAGCGACCAGCAGCGCGCCGAGCAGGCCGGTGAGCGCGCCCAGGCGGGGCAGGGCGCGCGGCGGCGAAGCACGAAACGGCCGGGTCATACCACCCAGTGTCACACCTGAGCGGACCCGCCGGCGGGGGTGGGTCGGCCCCCGGACACGGCGCCGACGCTGCTCAGGCGGCCTTCAGCTGGCTTTCAGCTCGTCTTGAGCGACGCCGCCAACGACGACATGAGCGTGGCGGCCGTCTGCGCGTCCGGCCCCCGGGAGAGCAGGACGTAGGTGGCGCCGTTCCCCGGCACCGCCCGCAGGACGTAGGCGACCTTCGCCCCGTTGCGGGTGTAGGTGCCGGTCATCTGCTGGCCCGTCCCGCCGCCGGGCACCGGGGTGGCGGCCGAGGCAGACACGTTCGGCTGGGAGGCGAACTCGGACTGCTGGACGGTTTCCAGGGCGCCGGACGCGCTGGTCGTCGCGACCCGGGCCACGCCGACCATCTGGCTGCCCGCGCTCGCGGTCGTCGCCGGCTCGACGAAGAACACCGCCGTCGAGTCCCGCTTGTTCTGCCAGTTCGCCGGGTGCGAGAACGTGGCCCGCTGGGTGGTGTCGGTGAAGGTCGTCCAGTCGGCCGGCACCCCGGCGCCCGTCACCCCGCCGGTGCCGGTGCCCGTCCCCCCGCCCGTGCCAGTGCCCGCGCCGGTCCCGGCCGAGGCCGACGAACCGCCCGCGCCCGGGGCGGCCGAGCCGGACGGCTTGGCTGTGGCGCTCGGCGCGGCCGAGGGCCCGCCGGCCGCCGCCGAGTGCGACGGCGAGGAGTGGATCTTCTGCCAGCCGAAGGCCAGCCCGATCCCGATCGCGAACGCGCCCACCAGGACGAGGGCGCCGATGACCAGCCCGCGCACGATCGAGGCGAAGCCACCCCGCTCCGGGAGGTCGTCGTCGAGATCGCTCACCTCGTCCGGACCGGAGCGCGTGGAAGGGCCGGTCGGGCCGGAACGCGCGGCCGGCCTGGATGGCCCGGCCCGGCCCGGCCCGGTTCCGGGTCGGACCGCGGTCCGACCGGGAGCCGTCCCCGGCCGCGGTGGGTCCGGGTCGGGAGCCGAGGGCGGACCGTCGGGCCGGGAAGCCGGCGCGTAGAGCGTCCGTTGGTCGTCGCGATCGTCGAGCGCGGTGGCTCCGGTCGCCGTCGCGCCGCGCGCGGCCGGGCCGTAGCCCGCCGCCTCCGGCGGGGCGTCCGGGGCGCCGAACCGACCTGCCTGCTGCCCGGTGCTCGGCCGGGGACTGGCCTGCTGAGGGCCGCTCGGGCTGGCGGGGCCGGCCTGACTCGGGTAGGCGCCGCTGGGATAGCCGGCCGCGGAATAGCCGTCGCCCTGGAAGCCGCCGGGGTAGCCCTCGCCGCTGAATCCGCCGCCGCTGACGCCGCCGCCGGTGAAGCCGTCGGCGCCGTAGCCACCCGGGTCGGTCCCGGCGTCGAAGCCCGGTCCGGGCGCCGGGTGGGCGCCCGTCCCGTAGCCACCGGCGCCTGGTCCGTACGCCTCGGCGCCGGTCGGGTACCCACCGGTCTGGTTCGGGATCTCGTCGCTCCCGTACCGGTCACCCGGGCCATACGGGTCGGCGCGGTACTGACCGGCGCCGTACTGGCCGCCGGCCTGCTGGCCGGTGTGCTGGCCGGTGTGCTGGCCGGTGTCGTACGGGCTGGCGCCATACGGGTCGGCGCGGTACTGGTCGGCGGCGAGCTCCCCGGTCCCGAACCGCTCGTCGGGTTGTGGTCCCGTCCCGTACGGAGCGCTACCCTGCTGGTCGGGATGGCGCTGGTCGGGACCCGGCTGACCGAGCCCGAACTGTCCGGTTCCGTAGGGGTCCGGGCCCCCTCCACCGCCGGCCGGGTAGCCGCCGGAACTCGGGCCGGGGCCACCGTAGCCGCCGGGCTCGCCTGGCCCGGTCGGCCCGGATGGCCCGGTTGGGTAGGCCGGCGCCGGTGAATAGCCCTCGTTCGCGCTGGGCTGATGGCCCGAACCGGCCGGGTAGCCCCCCGTTCCGGGGTCCGGGCGGTAGCCGCCCGGTGGTACGGATCCGTAGCCGCCGGGATCGGGATAGCCCGGCCCGGCCGCCGGCTGCCCGTACGGGGCGTCGGGATAGCCCGGATCGGGATAGCGCTGCTCAGCGTAGGTCTGGTCCGGGTAACGCCCGTCCGGATCCCGCGAATCGGGCCAACCCGGCCGCGACTGGCGCGGTGGTGGGGCATCAGGCCAACGCCCGCCTTCAGTCACCGAGAGCCTCCAACCGCCGCGGACCCAGACAATCCGGCCCCATGGGTGTACCACGTCGTTGAGACCATGTTGCGCCAACCCGGTTGACAAGCTACCTGTTTTTAGGTTATAGGCTGATACCGGGTCAGGATGGGGTCGACCTTGAGACCGTCGGGGAGCGTCCCGAACGTGCGCGCGCCGAAGGCCCGGCCGCCCCCGCTGTCGAGCCGGGACGCGCAGAAGGCGTCCGCGACCTCGGACGGCGCGTGGCGGACGAGCAGCGACCCGGCCAGGACCAGCGCCATCATCTCGACCAGGCGCCGGGCGCCGAACTCGTCGGCCCGCCCCAGCTCGGTCCGCAGCGCGGCCGCCGCCGTATCCAGTCGACGGTCGGCCCCGCCGGCCAGCTCGACCTCGGCCAGGAACGCCTCGAGTGCCCCGGGTTCGCGGAGCATCGCCCGCTCGGCGTCAAGCGCGTTGATCGACCCGGTGCCCTCCCAGACCGAGTTCAGCGGCGCCTCACGGTAGATGCGGGGCAGCCCGGACTCCTCGACGTAGCCGTTGCCGCCCAGGCACTCCAGCGCCTCGGCAGCGTGGACCGGCGCCCGCTTGCACACGTAGTACTTGGCGACGGCGGTCCCGAGCCGGCGCAGCCCGCGCTCGCGCTCCCGCTCCCGCTCCGCGGCCGGGCCACTGGCGTCGCCGGACCCGGTCGCGTCGAAGGTCGCGGCCAGCCGCAGGGCCAACGCCGTCGCCGCCTCGGACTCCAGGGCCAGGTCGGCCAGCACGTTCCGCGCCGCCGGGGCGTCGATGACCGGGCGGCCGAACGCGTGGCGGTGGGCGCTGTGGTGCAGCGCGGCGGCGAGCCCGGCCCGCATGAGGGCGGCGCTGCCCAGGACGCAGTCGAGCCGGGTCGCCGCGACCATCTCGACGATGGTGGCGACGCCGCGTCCCTCCGGCCCGCAGCGCCAGCCGAGGGTGTCGGCGAACTCGACCTCGGACGAGGCGTTCGAGCGGTTGCCCAGCTTGTCCTTGAGCCGCTGGAGCCGGAAGGTGTTGCGGGTGCCGTCCGGCAGCACCCGGGGCACCGCGAAGCAGGTCAGCCCGTCCGGCGCCTGGGCCAGGACGAGGAAGACGTCGTTCATGGGCGCCGAGCAGAACCACTTGTGACCGGTGATGGCGTAGGTGCCGTCGGGCCGGGGGACGGCCCGGGTCCGGTTGGCCCGGACGTCCGAACCGCCCTGCTTCTCGGTCATGGCCATGCCGGCCAGCGCGCCGGTCTTCGTCCCGATCGGGCGCAGCCCTGGGTCGTACTCAGGGCTGGTCAGCGCCGGCTCCCAGACCGCGGCCAGCTCGGGCGCGGCCCGCAGCGCCGGCACGGCGGCGTAGGTCATCGAGATCGGGCAGATGTGCCCGGCGTCGACCTGGCACCAGACGATCATCCCGGCGGCCCGGGCGGCGTGCGCGCCCGGGCGGGGGTCACGCCAGGGGCCGCCGGCCAGGCCGGCCCGCACGGCCACGGTCATCAGCTCGTGGTAGGCCGGGTGGAAGGCGACCTCGTCGATCCGGTGGCCGTAGCGGTCATGGGTGAGCAGCCGCGGCGGGAAGGCGTTGGCGTCGCTGCCCCACTCCTGGGCCCGGGCCGAGCCGGCCAGCCGGCCCAGCGCCCGCAGCTCGCCGGCCGCCCAGCCGGCGCCGTGACGTTCCAGCGCCTCGGTGAGCGGACGGTCGGCGGCGAAGACGTCGTAGTCGACCAGCGGCGGCACCTGGTTGAGAACCTCGTGGGTCTCGGGCATGGGGCCTCCTCGGGCGGGCGGGCGTCGCGCCGTCAACGAGCCCTACCCGCGCGCGGCCGCCGGCGAACCCGGCTACCGAGAGAACCCCGGCTACCGAGAGAACCCCGGCTACCGAGACGACTCCGGCTACCGAGAGAACCCCGGCTACGGCGAGTCAACCTCAGATGAGGGGGCCGGCATGAGCGGACCGGGCGGACGCCAGCGTCCGCCAGATCACCGCGCCGGTGTCGAACGCGGCTGGGCCGGTCGTCGGCGGCCAGCCGTGGTCGGCGTGGGGGAGCAGGTACTCGATCACCGAGGCGGAGCCGGCGCAGGTCGCCTCCTTCCGGACCGCGGTGTAGGTCGTCGCCGCCGCCGTCGCGGCCGTCCCGGCGGGCGCGGTTCCGGCCGGCGCTGTTGCTCCGGGCGCTGTTGCTCCGGGCGCGGTTCCCGCTGACGCGGTCGGGCCGGCCGGAACGACCGGTGCTCGGACCCCTTGGGCCCGGCTGGCCGCCGGCGGCAGGGTGGCTGGCAGGCCGTCCGGTCCGGTCGGCGTCGAGTCGTCGGGCTGGGACGGCACCGGGCAGCCGTCGACCGCCCGGAACGGCGCCAGGCTGGCCGGCCCGCTGGCGATCGGTGTCTGGAGCGGCTCGGACCAGGCCGTCCCGTTGTAGGGCACGTGCTGGTCGAGCAGCCCGTGGACGGCGACGACGTCCAGCGGGCTGGACGGATGGCAGTCCGACACCTCGAGGCTGGCGGCGACGACGGCGACGCCGGCGATCTCGTCGGCATGCTCGCAGGCGTAACGCAGCGCCATCATCCCGCCGTTGGACAGGCCGACGAGGATCACCCGGCGGGGGTCGATCGGGTAGCGCTGCTCCAGGTCCGAGATGAGCGAACGCAGCCAGTCGACGTCGTCTACCCGAGTGGCCGAGGCCACGCCGCAGCAGGAGCCGGCGTTCCACGACTCGGAGATGCCGTTGGGGTACGCGACGGCGAAGCCGGCCGTGGCGGCCAGCGAGTCGAGCCCTTCCTCGGTCTCGGCGCCCGAGTGGTAGAGGCTGTGCAGGGCGACGACCAGCGGATACGGGCCGGGGAAGGCGGCCGAGGGGAGCTTGACCGCCACTGCGCCGACCCGGCCGGAACGTTCGTAGGCGTTCGGGTGCGGCACGCTGGACCGGGCGTCCGCGACCGGCCTCGCGTTCACTGAAGGTGAGCAGGCGGCCAGAGCCAGGACCGTTGCGACGATGATCCCGAGGATGGCCACTACCCGCCGACGATGTCCGGGACAGGGCGGGACCAACCTCACGGTCCTATTTTGTCCCGTTCACTCCGGCGATCTTTCACCGGTGGCGGCGTTGACCTCTGGGTGATGATGGGTTGTTCGGGTCCGGCGGCGGGGGATGAGCGGTATTCCGTCCAGGGTCCCGGTTGGGCTCCCGCTCACCGCGTTCACCCGCCGACGGGCGAGGCGAGCGGGAGACGGTCAGCCGGCTCGGTTCGGCCGAGCTGGTCGGCGGGGGCGGGACGACGCCCAGCCGGGGCACGCCGGATCGGCTCTGCGCCAGCCGATCGGGCCGGGTCGCCCACCCGGGCGTGCCGCGCCGCTCACCGTCGGCGGAGCGCCGGGACCGTTCGGCCCAGCCGGGTGCCCCCACCAATTCGGGCGCGCTGGCGCGGGAGCCGTCGCCGGTCTGCTCGGCGTCGCCGGCCCGCTCGCGGTCGCCGGCCCGCTCACGGTCAGCGGCCGCCTCAAGGTGACCAGTCGGCTCGGCGCGACCGGTGGAGTCGGCGCGACCGGCGGACCCAAGGTGTCCGGCGGACTCGAGGTGTCCGGCGGACTCGAGGTGTCCGGCGGGTTCGAACTCGTCGGCCAGCCCGAGTTCGCCCGACCGCTCCAGGTCGCTGGTCTCGCGAGCTAACTGGGCGTACCGGAGGTAGGCCTCCCGAGCCCGGTTCTCCAGGTCGTCGACGAGCTCCAGCTGCTCGCGGACGCGGCGTTCCCCGGCCGGCGCGGCGGCCAGCAGATCGGACAGGCAGCGATCGACGGCCCGCCGGGCCCGCAGCCAGGCGAGCAGGAGCCGCGACCGCTCGAGATCGGATGGCCCGTTCACCGCGAACCCCTTCCGCTCGTCGTCGACCGTTCGGTTCCGCTCCGCGCGCCGCCCGCCGGGCGGCGCTCGCGCCGCCGGACAAGGACCCATCCACCCCCGCGTCGTCAATGCCAACAAAGGCATCGCCGGTGCGAGTGTGCGCCGGGTAGAGCCGGCCGCCCCCCGACGGTGCCCTGCGTTTCTGGTGCTGGTGCTGGTGCTGGTTCTGTTCAGCTGGTTGCCGCTCAGCTGATTTGCCGCGCCGGCCCGGACCTCGCGGGTCCGCCCGCCGGCCCGGGTCTCCTCGTGCTCGCCCCGCCTTCCCGAGGGCCCCGCCGTTGCGAGAACCCGCCTTGCCGAGACGCGGCCGGCCGCGGGACGCCGTCCGTCCCGCGGGCCGGCGCGGGCCCGGTCTCCCGGCGCTCTCGTCCCTCCCAGAGTGCACCACGCCGGACAGCGTTGCGCGCGGGGTTCGCTGAACCGACATTCCCCCGACGCCTGCCGCCCCCACCCGTTGGGGACATCGCGGCCCACTCGGGCCCACACTGTGGGCCGATGAGGCTGGCCGGGACCCACCGCGGCGTCCGGGCGGTGGGCCGGCCTAGCCTTACCCGGCGTGACCAACGCTGTGCTGTGGCTGCGCCGCGATCTGCGGCTGGCTGACCATCCGGCGCTGCTGGCGGCGCTCGATGACGCGAGCGGGGCGGGCGGGGCTGGCGGAGCCGAGGGCGAGGTGCTGGCGCTGTTCGTCCTGGACGACGCGCTGCTGCGCCCGGCCGGCCCGCCCCGGCGCGCCTTCCTGGCCGGCTGCCTGCGCGAACTCGACGAGGCGACCGGCGGCCGCCTGTGCGTCCGCGCGGGCGACCCGGCCGAGGTCGTCCCGGCCGTCGCCCGCGAGGTAGAGGCGCCCAGGGTGCACCACTCGGCCGACTTCGGGCCCTACGGCGCCGAGCGCGACCGCCGGGTCGCTCGGGCGCTGGCCGACGACGGCCGGGAACTGGTCGCCACCGGCTCCCCCTACGCCGTCGCCCCGGGGCGGCTGGCGACGGCCGCGGGGACGCCGTTCCGGGTCTTCACGCCCTACTACCGGGCCTGGGTCGAGCACGGCTGGCGGGCCCCGGCCGCCGAGCCGGCAAAGGTCCCTTGGGCGACGGTGCGCTCCGACCGGCGGCCGGGGCCGGGCCTGGGCCCCGACCCGGACGCCGACCTGCCGCCGGACCTGCCGCCGCCGGGTGAGCGCGCGGCGCTGGCGCGCCTGGACGAGTTCGTGGAGCGGCACCTGGCCGGCTACGCCGACGCGCGGGACGCGCCCGGGCGGGACGCCACCTCGCGCCTGTCGCCCTACCTGCGCTTCGGCTGCGTGCACCCACGCACGGTCCTGGCCCAGTCGCTTCGGGCGGGTGGCCGCTCCGACCTCGGTACCGGGGCCGAGACGTTCCGCAAGGAGCTGGCCTGGCGCGAGTTCTACGCGGACGTGCTCTTCGCGACGCCGTCCTCAGCCCGCCACGACCTCACGCCGAGCGCGCGGGCCATGAGCTACGAGGAGCCCGGGGAGGAGTTCGAGGCATGGAAGGCCGGCCGCACCGGCTTCCCGATCGTCGATGCCGGCATGCGCCAGCTGCGGGCCGAGGGCTGGATGCACAACCGGGTCCGGATGATCGTCGCCTCGTTCCTGTGCAAGGACCTGCACGTCCACTGGTGGCACGGGGCTCGGTACTTCATGGCGCGGCTGGTCGACGGCGACCTGGCATCGAACAACCACGGCTGGCAGTGGGTGGCCGGCACCGGTGCGGACGCCGCGCCCTACTTCCGCGTGTTCAATCCCGTCGCGCAGGGGGAGAAGTTCGACCCGGACGGTACGTACATCCGCCGTTACGTTCCGGAGCTGGCGGAGTTGTCAGGCCGAGAGATCCATGAGCCGTGGAAGCGTTCCGGCGGCCCTCCCGGGGGATACCCGCTCCCGATCGTCGACCATGCCGAGCAGCGCCGGGAGGCGCTGGCCCGATACCAGCACGCGAGGGAGTCCCCGTGACGCCGCAAGCCCCCGTGACGCCGCAAGCCCCCATGACGCCGCAAGCCCCCATGACGCCGCAAGCCCCCATGACCCCGGAGGCGGGGACGCGGGCCGCGGGGACGCCGGAAGCGGCGCGGGCGGGCGGCGCTGGCGGCGCGGCCGCCTTCGTCCCGGCCGGGGCCGATCTGGCCGGCCTGGTGGCGGCCGCCGCCGGCTGCCGGGGCTGCGACCTCGCCGACCTGGAGGGGACCCGGACGGTGTTCGGAGCGGGCGCGCCCGACGCCCGCTGCGTGTTCGTCGGCGAGCAGCCGGGCGACGTCGAGGACCGCCGGGGCGCCCCGTTCGTGGGGCCCGCGGGCAAGCTGCTCGACCGGGCCCTGGGCGACGCCGGCATCGACCGCTCGAGCGTCTATGTGACGAACGCGGTAAAGCACTTCCGCTATCGGCGCGGCGACGGCCCGCGCCGCATCCACCAGACGCCGGAGGCCCGGCACGTGACCGCCTGCCGGCCATGGCTGTCGGCCGAGCTCAACCGGATCCGCCCGTCTCTGGTCGTCCTGCTGGGCGCGACGGCCGGGCAGGCTCTGCTCGGCCCGTCGTTCCGGGTCACGAAGATGCGCGGGCGGCTGCTGCCCGGCCCGCCGGGGGCCGGGGCGTCGCTGCTGGCCACCCTGCACCCGAGTGCCGTCCTGCGGGCCGACCCGGAGCGGCGCGACGAGGTCTACGCCGGCTTCGTCGCCGACCTGGCCGTCGCCGCCCGGGAGCTGGCCGCCCGCGGCGCGGCGGGCCCGTGAACGCCGAAAGGGCCGGCCGCGAACGCGGCCGGCCCTCGTGTTTCCGGCGCCCGGGCGTCAGGACGCGCTCCGGGCGTCAGGACGCGCCGGCGGTCAGGCCCGGATCTCGATCGGTGTGCCGAGCGGGAGCATCTGGGCCAACCGGGTGATGTTGTCGTTGCTCATCCGGATGCAGCCGTGGCTCACGTCCGTGCCGATGAGGTTGGGCTGGTTCGTGCCGTGCAGCCCGATGATCGGCGGCCCGCCGTCGAACGTCGACAACGACGCCGAGAAGCCGGACAGGCCGAAGGCGTACGGCCCGTAGACGCCGTTCGGGTTGGGCGCCTTGAGCAGCTCCATCAGGAAGTACCGGCCGCCGGGCGTCGGCGTGTCCGCGGTGCCGACGGCGACCGGGATGGTGGTCACCAGCTGAGCCTGGTTGTACAGCTTGAGCTGGTGGGCCGAACGGGCCAGCACCAGATGGTAGCCGGTGGTCGAGGCGACGACCTGGTCGGCCTTCACCCAGCCGATGCTGCCGTTGGGCTGCACCGGCAGCATCACCTGCCACCAGCCGGGCAGCTTGGCCACGGCGAGGAACACCCGCTTGGCGCCGTCGGCGTTCGGGTTGGACAACTGCCCGGACGACGTCGTGGCGGTCGGCGACCGGTAGATGTCCACGGCCCGCCCGGTCGCCGTGACGATCGTGCTGATGTTCGGACCCGAGAACGCCGAGGCCGCCGCGGCCGGGCTGGGCGCCGCGGCCGCCGGCGTCCCGGACGAGCCGCCGCAGCCGGCCAGGACGGCCAGCGAGGCGATGCCCGCCAGCAGGACGCCGGCGATCCGCAGGCTCAGCGCGTTCAGGATCCGGCCGGCCTCGACCGGCCGCCCCATCGGCCTCATCCGGTGAAGTGCGGGGTCGCGAGCACGGCGTCGGCCGGGGTGGCCGCGGCCGGGGTGGCGCTCGCCGCCGCCGGGATCGTGGCCGGGATCGGGCCGGCGCAGGTCGACAGGCCGATCGCCGGCAGCATCGGCGTGTACTTGCCATCCAGGTTGAACGGCAGCGCCAGGGCCAGGAAGCCGGTCGTCCCGATGGTCACGGTCTGCCCGGCGCCGATCTGGGCCACGCCGCCCTTGATGTCCGAGCCGAACCAGGCCAGGCCGAGCGCGTGGTCAGCCGTGTTGGTGATCGTCCACAGCGTGCCGCCGCCGGCCTTGCAGACCGAGTGCGGGACGAACGGCGCCGGCGGGATGTCCGCGGTGTCGACGCTCGGGATCTGGACGCCGAAGGCGGTGATGAGCTGCGAGATCGGCTTGATGATCGCGTCCGGCAGCTCGCTGACCTTCTTGTTGTCCACCCAGACCGGGAGGTTCAGCGCGATGCCGGCGCCCGGGCTGGGACTGGCCGTCGGGCTCGCCGAGTCGCTGGCCGTCGCCGCCACCGGCGCCGGGGTCGACGCCGAGGCGCCGGGCGTCGGGGTGTCGCTGCTCCCGCCGAGCGGGACTACCGGGATCCCGCTGGGGCCGCCGCCGCCCGCCGGGGCGGCGGTCGTCGACTGCTCGGAGCCGGGCAGCGTGACCAGCGGAGCCTGGGTGGTCGGTGAGGCCGACGGGCTCGGGCCCGTCGTGGGTTGCGCCAGAGCCGGGCTGCTCAGCCCGACCAGCGCGGTGCTGACCGCCACGGCGCCGGCGGCCGCGGCCAGAGCGAGCCGCGTCGTGCGTGACCGCATGGAATTCCCTTTCGCCGGGCAGCGGGCCGGCTGCCGCGCTGCCTGGACGCCACGGGCCGGAGGTGACCGCGACCATGGTCGTCCGGGCGACGGTACCAAGGCCGGATTTGCCCCCGGATTGGGGCCCATCCGGGTCAACCGTTCGTCAGCGGCGCGACAACTACCGGATCTGGCCGGATTCGGGTGGTCGCCAGCCGGAGACCCGTCAGGACGGGGCCGGCTCCGACGCCGCGCCGGCCGCCTCGCGCTCGGCCCGGGCGGCGATGGCCAGCCGGTCGTCGTACCGGCGGAACGACGGGACGGCCGCCGCCAGCGCCGCCACCCCGACGACGCAGGCCAGGCCGCCGCTGACGACGGAGAAGCCCGGGGAGACCAGCGACGCCGTGACGCCGGCCTCCAGGTCGCCGAGGCGCGGGCCGCCCGCGACCACGACGATGAACACACCCTGGAGCCGCCCCCGCATGCCGTCCGGGGTCGCCGTGTTGAGGATGGCCACCCGGAAGACCGCGCTCACCATGTCTGCCGCCCCGGCCGCCGCCAGCAGGACCAGCCCGAGCGCGAGATGGTGCGTCAGCCCGAACAGGGCGATCGCCGCGCCCCAGGCGGCCACCGCGACCAGCACGGCCAGCCCCTGGCGGCGGACCCGGCCGAACCAGCCGCCGACCGCCGCGCCCAGCAGTGCCCCGGCCGCCACCGCCGAGTAGAGGAAGCCGGCCGTGCGGGGCCCGCCGCCGAACTGGGTGTGCGCGATCTGCGGGAACAGCGCGCGGGGCATGCCGAAGATCATGGCCAGCAGGTCGACGACGAACGTCATCATCACCACCGGCTGGCCGCGCAGGAACCGCAGGCCATCAGCCACGCTGGCCAGGCCCGCCTTCGTGCCGCCGCCGGCCGGGCGCATCGGTGGCAGCCGCAGCGTGCCGTATACGGCGGCCAGGAAGCTGACCGCGTCCAGGCCGTAGGCCAGCTCGAACCCGCCGCCGGCGACGGCCAGACCGGCCAGCAGCGGGCCGAAGGTCAGCCCGGTGTTGAACCCGACCTGCTCGAGGCCGAGCGCGGCCGGCAGGATCTCCGGCGGCACCAGGTTCGGGATGATCGCGCGCCGGCCGGGGGAGTCGACGGCGGTCAGCGCGCTCTGGACGCCGACGATCAGGTAGAGCGGCCAGACCGTGGCCAGCCCACGCAGGGCCAGCACGAACAGGGCGAGCGAGATAAGCGACAGCCCCGAGCTGGTCGCGACGACGAGGCGGCGGCGGTCGACCGCGTCCGAGACCGCGCCGCCGAACAGGCCGCCGGCGATCATCGGGAAGATCGCCACCAGCCCGGTCAGGCCGACCGCGAACGACGAGTGGGTGATCTCGTAGACCTGGAGCGGGATCGCGGTCGCGGTGAGCTGGGTGCCGATCATCGAGATCGCCTCGCCGGCCCACATCCGGCGGAAGGACGGATGCTCCCGCAGCGGGCTCAGGTCGATTACGATCTTGGGAAGCCGCCGCCGTGCCGTCAAGGCGCGAGCCGCTCGACGATCCACTCCGGGCCGGCCGCGCCGGGCTGGCCGGCTGCCGGCACCATGCGCCAGCGCATCCGGTCGTGCAGCCGGTCGGGCCGGCCCTGCCAGAACTCGACGCTGACCGGCGCCACCCGCAGGCCGCCCCAGAACGGGGGCGCGGGCACCGTGGCCGGCCAGCGGGCTCCCAGCGCGTCGCGGCGCCGCTCCAGCATCTCCCGGCCGGTGATCACCCGGGACTGCGGCGAGGCCCAGGCGCCGAGCTGGGACCCGTGCGGCCGGGAGTGGAAGTACGCCTCCGACTCGGCCCGGTCCACCGGTGTGACCGTCCCGGCCACGACGACCTGCCGCTCGAGAGTGAACCAGGGGAAGACGAGGCTGGCCCGCGGGTTCGCCGCCGCCTCGAGGGCCTTGGTCGAGCCGAGGTTGGTGAACAGGACGAAGCCGCGGGCGTCGTAGCCCTTGAGCAGCACGGTGCGGGCGCTGGGGACGCCGTCGGGCGTCGCGGTCGCGAACACCATCGCGTTCGCCTCGGCCAGGCGGCCCTCGGCCACCGCCGCGCTCGCGTCGGCGAACCAGGCCCGGAACTGGTCCAGCCAGCTCGGCGCCAGCTCGGACTCGCTCAGATGGGACGCCCGGTATGTCCGTCGCTGCTCACGGGGGTCAACGGACACTCCTCCCATCCTGCCAGCTCAGAGCCGGAGTCCCGGTGCGTGAGCTGTGTCACGCCCGGCCGGCCGGCGCGAACGCCGGGTGGCGGCGGCCTCGCGGTCGGGGACGAACATCCCGTTCGTCCTGGCACGGCTCGGATCGAAGGAGCAGGATGCACAGGACACGCCCGGCGCGACGCCGGAAGGTCACGGGGCCGCGACCACGGCCCCGCGGCCACTACGACCACGCGACACGACCATGCGACTACGAAGACCAGAAGCGGAGATCCCGACTTCGATGGCTGAAAAGAGCAGCGACTTCAAACCGGGCCTCGAGGGTGTCGTCGCCTTCGAGACCGAGATCGCCGAGCCCGACAAGGAAGGTAGCGCCCTGCGCTACCGCGGCGTCGACATCGAGGACCTGGTGGGCAAGGTCGACTACGGGCACGTATGGGGCCTGCTGGTCGACGGGTCCTTCGAGCCCGGCCTGCCGCCGGCCGAGCCGTTCCCCGTCCCCGTGCACTCGGGGGACATCCGCGTCGACGTGCAGAGCGCTCTGGCGATGCTCGCTCCCTACTGGGGGCTCGGCCAGCAGATCGACATCTCGGACGAGCAGGCCCGTGACGACCTGGCGCGCGCGTCGGTCATGGCGCTCTCGTTCGTCGCGCAGGCCGCCCGCGGCCTCGGCCAGCCGGCCGTCCCACAGACCCAGGTCGACCAGGCCCGCTCGATCACCGAGCGGTTCATGATCCGTTGGCGGGGCGAGCCCGACCCGAAGCACGTCCAGGCGGTGGACGCCTACTGGGTGTCGGCGGCTGAGCACGGTATGAATGCGTCGACCTTCACCGCGCGGGTGGTCGCCTCGACCGGGGCCGACGTCGCCGCGGCGCTCTCGTCGGCGGTCGGCGCCCTGTCCGGGCCGCTGCACGGCGGGGCGCCGTCCCGGGTGCTGGCCATGCTCGACGAGGTCGAGCGGACCGGCGACCCGGTGGGCTACGTCAAGCGCGCGCTGGACCGCAAGGAGCGGCTGATGGGCTTCGGGCACCGGGTGTACCGGGCCGAGGACCCGCGCGCCCGCGTGCTGCGCCGCACCGCCCGTGACCTGGGCTCGCACCGCTACGAGGTGGCCGAGGCGCTGGAGGCGGCGGCCATCGAGGAGCTGGCCAACCGCTACCCGGACCGGCCGCTGCGGACCAACGTCGAGTTCTGGTCGGCCGTCGTGCTCGACTACGCCGAGGTCCCGGCGCACATGTTCACCTCGATGTTCACCTGCGCCCGCACCGCCGGGTGGAGCGCGCACATCCTGGAACAGAAGCGGGCCGGCCGCCTGGTCCGCCCGTCCGCCCGCTACGTCGGCCCGGCCCCGCGGCCGCTGGGGGACGTAACACATGCCTGATTCGATCGTGATCCCGCCCGCGCTGCTGCCGTCCGACGGCCGGTTCGGGTCGGGTCCGTCGAAGGTCCGCCCGTCCGCCCTGGAGGCGCTGGCCGCCTCCGGGGCGGGGCTCATGGGCACCTCGCACCGGCAGAAGCCGGTGCGGGCGCTGGTTGGACGGGTGCGGGCCGGCCTGGCCGACCTGTTCGCGCTGCCTGACGGCTACGAGATCATTCTTGGGCTCGGCGGCTCGACGGCGTTCTGGGACGCGGCCGCGTTCAACCTGGTCCGCGCGCGGTCGCAGCACCTGGTGTTCGGCGAGTTCGGCGGCAAGTTCGCCGAGACGACGGCTGGCGCGCCGTTCCTGGCCGAGCCGTCGGTCGTCTCCTCGCCGCCCGGATCGCACCCGGACTGGGCGCCCGAGCCGGGCGTCGACGTCTACGCGACCCCGCACAACGAGACCTCGACCGGCGTGGCCCGGCCGGTGCGCCGGCCCGCCGGGGCCGATGCCGGCGCGCTGCACCTGGTCGACGCGACGTCGGGGGCCGGCGGGCTGCCGGTGGACGTGGCCGAGACCGACGTCTACTACTTCGCGCCGCAGAAGTGCTTCGGCTCCGACGGCGGGCTCTACATCGCGCTGGTCTCGCCGGCCGCCGTCGAGCGGCTGGCCGAGATCGCGGCCGGCGACCGCTGGATCCCGCCGTTCCTCGACCTGTCGGCCGCCCTGGACAACAGCCGCAAGGACCAGACGTACAACACCCCGGCGCTGGCGACGCTGTTCCTGCTGGGCTCCTCGATCGACTGGATGCTGGCCCAGGGCGGGCTGGACTGGTGCGTGCGGCGGACGGCGGAGTCGTCCTCGGTGCTCTACACGTGGGCGGAGAAGACGTCCTACGCGACGCCGTTCGTGGCCGATCCGGGCGCGCGCTCGCAGGTCGTCGTCACGATCGACTTCGACGGTGTGGACGCGGCTTCGGTCGCCGCGGTGCTGCGGGCCAATGGGGTGGTGGACGTCGAGCCGTACCGCAAGCTCGGGCGCAACCAGCTGCGGGTGGCCTGCTTCCCGGCCGTCGAGCCGGCCGACGTCGAAGCCCTCGTCACCTCGATCGAGTACGTGGTCGAGCGCCTGTAATGAGATCGAGGAGGGGTGAACCGTGACCGCGGAGACAGTCGCTCCCGGTTGGATGCACGAGCAGGTCTCGGCGGAGCAGTACGACTCCTGGCCCCCGGACGCCTGCGCGGGGATTGAGATCGTCGATGGGATGGTGGTCGTGACTCCCAGCCCGTCCAAGCGACACAACCGCCTGGCCCGTGTGGTCGCGAACGCCCTTGACCTGGCCGGTGGCGACGACTGGAACGCCGACACCGACCTGGACATCCGGCTTCAGGATGTGCCGCTCACCAATCGGCGTCCCGACGTACTGGTCTATCGCGCTGACACCCTCGACGTGATGCCAGCCCGCCCCGAGCATGTGATCCTGCTCGTCGAGGTCGTCTCGCCCGGCTCCGAGACCACCGATCGGGTCGTCAAGGCCGACCAGTACGCCCGGGCGGGCGTCGCGTTCTACTGGCGGATCGAATCGGCGGCCACCGGCGTGCCGATCGCATACACCTACATCCTCGACCCGGCGAGGGCGATCTACCGCGACGGCCCGGTGTTCACCGGCGTTCTCGACGTCGCGGCACCCTTCCCGCTGAAGATCGACCTCGGTCGGGTCTGACCTGGCATCGCCAGCAGGGTGAGGAGGAAGGCGCTGGCGCCGACAGCCGCGGACACCCACAGCGTGGCGTTCATGCCGTCGATGGAACGACAGCCGGGCTGATCGCGGAAGCGCTGGTTGAGCCGGTCTGGCGAGCCACGTCCGTCCCCGCCGAGACGCCGTGGCGAGCCGCCTGGGCCGAGGAGTCCGCGAGTCCGGCGGTGACGAGGTGCGCTCGGTACACCGCGTTCGTCACCGCGCCGAGAACGGCGACGCCGATGGCGCTGCCGAGCTGGCGCAGCGCCATGACGAGCGCGGAGCCGGCGCCGCCGCGCTCTCGCGGTACAGCGGCGAGAGCGGCGGTGGTGCTGGTCGCCAGGCTCAGCCCGAGGCCGACGCCGGCCAGAGTGGTCCAGGCCGCCGTCAGGCCGTACGGGGTGCCCGAACGGTCTGGGCGCCCGCGGCGCTGGCCCACCTGCGTCGGGTGTCCCAGCGGTTCGAGGGCGTCCTGGGAGAGGCGGTGCGCGGCCTGCTCGTCGACACCACACGGGACGAGGAACTGTCCGGCCTGTTACAGGCGCAGGTCGGCCGGCTCAGCTCGGAGACGAAGATCGCTGTCATCCTGCGCCGGGCAGCCGAGCGGGGCGAAATCGATCCCGGCCTGCTGACGCCCCGGGTCGTGGCTCTCCCCCTGGACCTCCTGCGCAACGGGGTCGTCGTGCGCGGCACTCCCGTCCCGGACGCGTCCGTCGTCGGGATCATCGACGAGGTCGTCCTGCCGCTGCTGCGCGGCCCGCGACCAGCTCGATGAGCAACTGGGTCCCGGTGGGACGTGGCCGCGGGCGTCTTGGCCGCGTCCCCACTAGACCGCGACTACGGTGACCGCGCTCTCCAGCCCGACGAAGTCGGCGGGATTGCGGGTGTAGAGAGGGAGGCCAGCGGTCGAGGAGATCGCGGCGATCATCATGTCCAGCCGGCGGGGTCGCGGATCACGCCCTCGGGTCAGAAGTAGCGCAACCAGTGTGCCGTAGCGGGCGGCCGCCACTCCGTCGAACGGAAGCGGGTCGAAGTCCGCGCTTGCCGCTGCCAGTTTCTCAGCCCGCGTCGCCCGGGACGTGGGGTCCCGGGCCATCGCCACCCCTTGGTGGAGTTCGGCGAGAGTCACGGCCGTGAGTTCCGGGATGGCCGGCAGATCGCTCGGGTCGAGGGCGGCAAGATCGATGTAGGTGCTCGTGTCGAGCACCCCTCGTTCGCGCGGTCTGACCACGTCAGCGCGTCCAGGGGTCAGACAGGTCGTCGCCGACGCGGTCCTCGCCGAACAGTTCGTCGGCCTCGCGGCGCATTTCCGCGAGATCGACGTGCGGGAGCCGACGGTGACGCGCGACCAGTTCCTCAGCACTCAGGCTGCGACGGCGGGGGAGCGGGCGGAGCTCGGCGATCTCTGTGCCATTGCGGGTGATGTGGTAGGTCTCGCCAGCCTCTACCGCGTCCATCACCGCGGCGGAATTGTTCCGGAACTCGCGTTGGGTGATGACCTGCATACTAGAGAGTGTAGCACGATGTGTCTCACTGGGACACAAGATCAATCTATCCGTCTAACGATTGATCAAGATGGCACCTCACGGGGTCATGGACTCGCGGATTGAGAAAGCGGATTGAGAAAAAAGCCCCGCCAGTCCTTTAGGACGGCGGGAAAAGTAACCCGGAACGTACGGGCGTGCCTACGCTCTGTTAAATCAGCTTTGATGGGCTCAGCGGTTGACGAGGCGCCAGGCGTCGGCCAGGCGGCGGGCGATGGGGCGCATGACCCGGCGGTCGTTCCAGTACCAGAGGTGGCACAGCGGGTTCCAGGTCGCCCACCAGGGGCCGACGCGGGTGAAGACGTCCGTCACCACGTCCGCGTAGGCCAGGCTGAGCCGTTCCAGCGGGTAGGCGATTACGTCGTCCGGGTCGACGACGTTGTGCCAGGCACCGGGGCAGCCGGGATGGTGGCGGGTCAGTTCGGGCGCGGGGACGGTCACCGGGACGCCGAAGTCGGTGTGCCGGCCGGCCCAGACGGCCAGCGGGCTGCCCAGCGTGTCCAGGAAGGCCAGCGTCGCGCCCCGCTCCAGCGGCGTCGGGCCGACCAGCCGGCGGACCGGAGCCCGCAGGATCGCCCGGTCGCCCCGCTCAACCTCAAGGTCGTAGAGGTAGTTGGAGGCGATCACGCTGCCCAGGCTGTGGCCGATCACGGCCAGCGGCGCGTCCGGGCCCGCCCGTTCGGCCAGCTCGGTCAGGGCGGTGGCCACGGTCGCGTGGATGGCGCCATACAGCTCCCGGCCGGACGGCGTGACCTGGTAGGCGACCGCGTCCCCGAGCAGGTTGAGCACCAGCCAGCGCAGCGTCGGATAGCGCAGCGGGCCGGTGCCCGGCGCGTACCGGGTCGGCGCCAGGGCGAGCAGCGCCAGCAGGGCGGACTCCGACCCGGCGTTGACCTTGCTGACCAGCTCGGCCACCCGTCGCGGCAGCGGCGACGGCCCGTCCGTGAGCGTGTGGGTGACCAGCCGTTCCGGGTAGTCCTCGATCGCGCCCGACCAGAAGACCGGGACGATGGTCAGCGCATCGTCGGCCGGGACGCCGGTGGCCGCCTCGAACTCTTCGGCCAGCAGGTCGGACGCCCGCCGGGCGTAGTCCGGGTCGGTGACCTCGACGCCGTGGATGAACGTCACCGCGAGCCTGCGCATGTCGCCACCCCACCCGGCCGGGGGCCGGGGACCGTCCGGACCCGGCTCGTCCGGACCATAGCCGGCCCAGGCCCACGCCGTGGGCCATCGCGCCATTCAGCCCTGCCCGGGTGTTTCGCCCCCGGAAGATCGACCGGTCAGAAAGGTGCCGCGATGAACCAGAGGCCCGGACAGCCGGCCTACCCGGAACCGCTCGAGTGGGTGGACGCACCCGATCCCGAGACCCAGCGGGCGATCGACGAGGCGTACGCCGACATCACGGCGGGCCGAACGGTCATCTGTATGTCCGACGAGGCGTTCGACGCCCTCCTCGAGCTGCTGTCCCGACGCTGAGTCGACGCGCCACGGGCGCCGGGCGGGACAGGGGGCCCGCCCGGCGGCGGGCGCTTAGCGCTGGGGGCGGGCTGGGGCGGCCTGCGCGGCCTGGGCCGCGATCGGGTCGGTGCCGGCGTCGGCCGAGGCCGAGCGGCTGCCCATCGGCACGTAGGGCCGCTGGTCGTAGCCGACGTAGAGCTGGCGCGGGCGGGCGATCTTCTGCTCGGGGTCGAGCAGGCCCTCCTCCCACTGGGCCAGCCAGCCCGGCATCCGGCCGATCGCGAACAGCACCGGGAACATCTCCACCGGGAAGCCCATGGCCTGGTAGATGATGCCGGTGTAGAAGTCCACGTTCGGGTAGAGCTTGCGCGAGATGAAGTACTCGTCGGACAGCGCGATCCGCTCGAGCTCCATCGCCAGGTCGAGCAGCGGGTTCGTCCCGGTGACCTTGAAGACCTCGTCGGCGATCTGCCGGATGACCTTGGCTCGCGGGTCGTAGTTCTTGTAGATCCGGTGGCCGAAGCCCATTAGCTTCTGCTTGCCGTCCTTCACCCCGGCGATGAAGGCGGGGATGTTCTCCGGCGAGCCGATCTGGTTCAGCATCCGCAGGACCTGCTCGTTCGCCCCGCCGTGCAGCGGGCCGTAGAGCGCGGCGATGGCGGCGGCGGCGGCCGAGAACGGGTCGACCTGGGAGCTGCCGACGGCCCGCATCGCGTTGGCCGAGCAGTTCTGCTCGTGGTCGGCGTGCAGGATGAACAGGACGTCGAGGGCGTGCTCCAGGTTCGGGTCCGGCTCGTACTTGAGCTCGGTCGCCTTCCACATCATGTTCAGGAAGTTGCCGGCGTAGGACAGGTCGTTGTCCGGGTACACGTACGGGAAGCCCACCGAGTGCCGGTACGAGTACGCGGCCAACGTCGTGATCTTGGCGATGAGCCGGACGATCTGGAGCCGCCGCAGGCCAGGGTCGTCGATCGTCTTGGCGTCCTTGTAGAAGGTGGACAGCGCGCCGACGGTCGAGAGCAGGATGCCCATCGGGTGGGCGTCGTGGTGGAAGCCGTCGATGAACTTCTTGATCGACTCGTGGACGAGCGTGTGGTGGGTGATCTCGTCCTCCCACGTCGCCAGCTCGTCTGAGGTCGGCAGCTCGCCGGCCAGCAGCAGGTAGGCCGTCTCCAGGAAGCTGCTCTGCTCAGCCAGCTCCTCGATCGGGTAGCCGCGGTAGCGCAGGATGCCGGCGTCGCCGTCGATGAAGGTGATCGCGCTGCGACAGGCGGCGGTGTTGGTGAACGCCGGGTCGTAGGTCATGAGGCCGAAGTCGTCGTCCGCGACCTTGATCGAACGCAGCGCCGACGCGCGGACCGTTCCGTCGGTGATCGGCAGCTCGTAGCTTTTCTGCGTACGGTTGTCGGTTACTGTCAGTGTGCTTACCTGCTCGGACACGCCGGGCTCCTCTCGCTGTAGCGACGCCGTCGGGCCTGGTCTTCGCCGTGATCGGGTCAGCCGGGTAGGGACCTGATCGGATAAGCGGTAGGCAACGGGTTGGGTCAAGTCTCGCGAATCGCGGCCTGACACGCCTGTCCTGGGCCGGTTACGTCCGCCGTGGCCTATATCACCCCGCCGTGGGGGTGGCCGGAGAGGAATGCCGCTGGTCAGGGCGATTGCGCCCCGGCCGGGCCGGTCAGGGGCCAGGACGCCACAAGACGATGTTCGGGTCGTGGGCCGCCCGTGCTGTCGAAAAGTTCCAGCGCGGTCGCCGGCCAGGTCAGCGGGCCGGTCGCGGCGTCGGCGAGCTCCCGGGCCAGCGCGTCGGACAGCGAGTCGAGGAAGGCCGGCGTCACCCGTTGGTGAGTGCGGGCGTAGCCGAGCGTCAGATGCCCGCGGAAGCGGTGTTCGTCCAGCCCTCCGCCGCCCGCCCCCGGGGTGCCTGCCCCACCGGTGGGGGTCGCGAGCGCCCGGGCCGCCGCCCGGCGGGTGCCGCGCGCGAGCTCGGCCAGGCCGGGCCCGTCGGCCGCGACCCAGAGCACCCGGTCACCGAACCGGCCGGGGCCGCCGAGGGTGATCGTGGGCCCGCCGTGCTCGCCGTGCCGGGCGGCCGTCCGGGCCAGCCGGCGCGTCAGCTCCGGGTGAACGCCGGGGTCACACGGCCCGAGGAAGGCCAGGGTGATGTGCCAGCGCTCGAGGTCGACCCAGCGAATCGCGCTGTCGGCGTTGGGCGCCGCGGTCCGGAACGCGGCCACAGCCGCGGCAAGCGTGGCGCGGACGCCCGGCGGGGGCACGACGGCGACGAACAGACCGGCCATACCCCCAGTCTGGGCTTCGGCGGTGGCGCGGCCCGGCGGTGGCGCGGTCCGGCGGTGGCGCGGCCCGGCCGGGCGACCGCCGCGCTCCGGTTCGGCCCTGGCCCGGCTGGGGGTCAACGGCCATACCAAGTGAGGGATATCCCCCGGGTTGTGGCACACTGCGGTGCCGGTAGCTATTCCCGCCCGAATACGACCCCGGATCTCTGAGTGCCTGACCCCCCGCGTTCCCGGACTGTCGTCCAAGCTGTGCTGTGTGCCGGCCTTGCCGGGGCCTTCGCGCTTGCCTGCGCGTTTCCGGCGATCCGCCACGATCCGGCGCCGCTGCTCCTCGCGGCCGGTGTGTCGAGCGCGTTCGTGCTGGTCGGCATCTGGCCGAGCGCCTCGCCAGCCCTGCGTGGGGTATCCGGTCCCATGGTCGTGTCGGCCGTGCTGTGGTCCTGCGGGTGGCTCTACGTCTGGGGCCAGGGGCCGCTGACGTTCGTCTCCTACGAGGCCGCGAACCTGTTCTGGGTCGTCGCCTGCTGGGGGGTTCTGCGCTACCCGAACGCCCGGGTCGTCTCGCGGCTCGAGCGGGCGTACTTCGCGGCCCTGGTCGTGTGCATACCGGTTTTGTGGACGTTTATCGCGCTGGTCTCGAAACCGGCCTGGAACTACTACGGCGATGACGTCTGGTGGCCGACGGTCTGGGCCGACCGGGGCCTGCGCCGCTGGCTGGTGGATGCCGGCGACACGATCGACCTGTCCTTGGCGGCGCTGTTCGTCCTGTTGATGCACCGGCGGCTGCGCGCGTCGAACGAGCTGGACCGGGTGCTGATCGTTCCGGTCGGAGTGGCGCTGATCCTCGCCGCGGTTACCGGCGCCGTGACCTCCGTGTTCTGTATCCCGTTGCGACGGGGCCGGCTGGACCCGGTGTTCTGCCCGCAGAGCCTGGCCGCGCTGACCATCCCGCTCGCGTTCGGCGCCGCCGCGCTGGAACGGCGCCTGGTGCGAGCCGAGTTCGCGGAGATCTTCATCCGGATGGCCGCCGGTGCGTCGGTCGGCGACATCCGCGACTCACTGCGCCGCACCCTGCGGGACCCGAGTGTCGAGGTGTTCGCGCCGGCGGTCGCGACCCCGTTCGCGCCCGTGACCGCACCGACAGTGATCCCGGTGCGGGCGACCGACGGGACGCCGCTGGCCCGGGTGGTCGGCGGCAGCGAGCTGCGGCGACACCGTGACCTGGTCGAGGAGGCCGTCGCCGCGAGCGCGATGCGCCTGGAGAACCACTGGCTGCGGGAGCGGCTGTCGGAGACGCGCGAGCGGTCGCGGGCCGAGGCCGGCCGGATCCTCGAGGTCGGCGTGGCCGAACGCCGGCAGCTCGGGCGGGCGCTGCACACGGGCGCCCAGAGCCGGCTGACCGGGCTGGCCGGCCGGCTGCGGGCGACCGGCGCCGCGACCGGCGAGCCGGCGGCGGCCGCCACGATCGCCGCCGCCCATGACGAGCTGCTCAGCGCCCTGCGGGAGCTGACCGACCTGGCCCGCGGCATCCACCCGTCGGCGCTGCGCGAGGCCGGGATCCGCCCGGCGATCACGCTGGTCGCCGACTCCCTGCCGCTACCGGTCCGCCTCGACCTGCCGGCCGGCCGGTTCGACGAGATGGTCGAGGCGACGGTCTACTTCACCGTCTGCGAGGCACTGACCAACGTCGTGCGGCACGCGGGCGCCACCGAGGCCGGGGTGCACGTCACCGTCCTCGACGGGGCGCTGCGGGTCGAGGTCGTCGACGACGGGCAGGGACTACCCGCCGGGCGGTTCCCACCGGCGGACGGGACTGGCCGGGCCGGCGTCCCTCTCGCCAACGTCCCTCTCACCGGCGTCCCTCTCACTGGGGTCGCTCTCGCCGGGACCGGGAGCGGGCTGGCCGGCCTGGCGGAGCGGGCCGCGCAGCTCGGGGGCGAGCTCACCGTGGGCGGCCGGCCCGGTGGGGGCACCCGCCTGACCATGGTCCTGCCGACCTGGGCCACCGACGGCGCCCGCCCCGGCTGACCCGCCCCGGCTGACCCGCCCCGGCTGACCCGCCCCGGCTGACCCGCCCCGGCTGACCCGCCCCGGCTGAACCTGCTCCGGCCGCCCCGGCTGGACCCGGCCGGGGCGGCCGGGCCCGCGCTCGGCCGGTCAGCCAGCCGGAATCGTCGCCCGCAGCCAGGCCACGACGGCGAGCACCCGCCGGTTGTCGTCGGAGGTGTTCGACAGGCCCAGCTTGGCGAAGATGCTGGCGATGTGGTTCTCCACCGTCTTCGGCGACAGGTTGAGGCGGGCTCCGATGCCCTGGTTGGACCGGCCCTCGGCCATCAGCGCGACCACCGACCGCTCTCGCGCCGAGAGGATCTCCAGCTCGGACGCCTTGCGCCGGTGGGCCAGCAGACCGGCCACGATCTCCTCGTCGATGGCCAGCCGGCCGGCCGCCACCCGTTCCAGCGCGTCGGTCAGGGCGTCGACGTCGTCCACCCGGTCCTTGAGCAGGTAGCCGAGGCCGCCGGCGTGCGTGCCGAACAGCCGGCCGGCGTATCCGGTGAGCGCGTAGGTCGACAGCAGCAGCACCCCGAGGGCGGGATGGGCCCGCTTCAGCCGTTCGGCCACGACGAGGCCCTCGTCGCTGAATGTCGGGGGCATCCGGATGTCGAGGATGACCACGTCCGGCCACTGCTCCGCCGGGCAGCGCGCGAGGCGAGCCAGCAGCTCGTCGCCGTCGCCGGCCTGGATGCCGACCTGTACCCCGGCCCCGTCCAGCAGCAGGGTCAGGCCGTTCCGGAAGAGCGCGGAGTCGTCGGCCAGCGCTACTCGCACGGGATCCTCGCGATGATCCGGGTCCCCCCGCCCGCCGGGGAGTCCACGTGGAATTCGCCCCCCAGGCTACCCACCCAGTCAGCCGCGCCGATCAGGCCACCGGCCGGGCTCGGGGCGGCTCCGCCCTTGCCGTCGTCGTCGATCCGGACGAGGAGCGTCTCCCCCTCCTGACGCACTACGACGGTGGCCGTCGTCGCGTCGGCATGCGCGACGGCGTTGGCCAGCGCCTCCTGGATCGTCAGGTAGGCGGCGGTCTCGGTGGTCTGGTTGGGCCGCCGCCGGGCCAGCACGGCCCCCGCCGCGCTGTCCGGGAGCTTGTCGTGCTCGGCCTGGTCGTGCTCGGGCTGGTCATGCTCGGGCTGGTCATGCTCGGGCCGGTCGCGCTCGGGGTGGTCGTAGCCGGCCAGGTCGAGGCGGACCTCCAGCGGCAGGCTCTCGCACAGCGCCTCGACCGCCGCGACCAGCCCGGCCTGGCTCAGGACCGGCGGGTGGATGCCCCGGGCCAGCTCGCGCAGCTCCTTCAGCGCGGTCCGCAGCTCGTCGCGGGCGAGGGCCAGGGCGGCCAGGGTGTCGGGGTCCTGGGTGGCCGCCCGGGCCAGCGACAGCCGGGCCGACAGCGCAAGCAGCCGCTGCTGCGCGCCGTCGTGCAGGTCGCGCTCCATCCGCCGCCGTTCCCGCATCCCATGCTCCACCAGGCGGAACCGGGACGCGTGCAGCTCGTCGAGCTGGTCGCGCAGCTGCTCGCGCAGCCGGACGTTCTCCAGCGCCGGCCCGGTGGCGGCGACGGCGATCTCGACCAGGGCCCGGTCGCGGGCCATCGAGGGATGGACGATCACCCGTCCCAGCGGGCTGCCGTCCCCGGCCCGCACCGGTAGCGCGAACCGTGCGCCGCCGTCCGGCTCGGTCCCGTCGTTCGGCCCGGTCCCGTCGTTCGGCCCGGTCCCGTCGTCCGGTCCGGTCCCGTCGTCCGGTCCGGTCCCGCCGTCCGGTCCGGTCCCGCCGTCCAGTACGACGTCCACGGTCGGGTCGCGCAGCGCCTCGCGCAGCACCGCGCGCACCGACTCGATCGTGGTCGGACGGGCCTGGCGGGCCAGCAGCCGCACCATCCGGTCCCGGGTACCGCGCCGGCGCATCCCGACCGACACGAACGCCGCCGGCACGATCAGCAGGGCGATCGAGCTGGGCAGATACGCGAGCGACAGCGTCCCTCCGCCCGGGGCGATCAGCGTCAGCGAGCAGGCCGTCGAGACCACGGCGGCGATGATGAGCGCGATGGCCACCGGCGCGATCACCTGGCGCTGCAGCGGGTAGAGGGCGGCCAGCCGAGCCCGCATCTCGGTGGCGAACCAGACCGTGACCACGACGAAGGAGGCCACCGTGATCCCGCGGAGCAGGTTGAACAGGTCGCGGTTCGGCCACAGCGCCGGCCAGATCACGCCGGCGTCGTAGCCGTACCACCCCGGCCGGGAGACGGCGGCCAGGATGAACGACGAGACCGGCAGCGCCACGACCGACAGCGTGATCAGGGACCGCTCCCGCTGCTGGCGGACCAGCCCGCGCGGGTAGCGCAGCATGCCGAGCCCGATCACGATCCAGAACAGGGCGCCCGACTCGTAGGCCAGCAGCGGCAGGATGCCGGTGTTCCACACCCCGATCCAGCCCAGCCCCCACAGGACGCCGGCCTCGACCAGCGGCACCGACAGCTGGGCGAACGACTCCTCGCGGCTGGTCGCCAGCCCGGTGACCACGAACCCGACGGCGACGGCGGCGTTCACGGCGGCGTACGCGGGGTCGGGACGAACCGCCGGCCACTGGGCCGCCAACGCCAGGGCCGCCGTCACGACCCCGGCCGCGCCGGCCAGGCCCCACGGGGGCCGGCTGCCCCGACGGCGCGCGACGAGCCCGGCCGCCGCCAGATCGTCTCGGGCCACCGGACCATCCCCGCCGGGCGACACGCCCTGATCCACTCCGGAATTATGACCGGGCCGGGGTCGCGCCGACAGAGGGCTATCCCTCGGTTGTCGCCTGGGGCGACGACCGTTTCGGTCCCAATGGCCCCACCGCACGGGGGACGCTTGCCCGGGGGAAATCCCTGACTCTTCACCGTGTCCGCCCCGATGACAACGATTCCGCCCCGCGGGACCGTTAGACGCGCGCCGCGGGGGGCGCGGCCCGCCGCGGCGCGGGTGTCTGGTCATCGGCTCGGGGGGATGACCAGGCTGCTCACGCTCGCGTCGCGGTGGGGTCGCTGGTTGCTGGCCCGATGGTCCGGAATGGACTGGTCCGATCGGGTGATCTCCGCCTGAGTGCCTGTGGATAACACCCGGGCGGCGCCCGAGCGAGGCACTATCGTGGCGTGACGACGGTACCCGAGTTGGTGATCCCGACCGACCTCGAGTGGGCGCGAGAGTGGCGGCGGGACCGCCGGATCGCCCGCCTGCACGATCCCGAGCTGCCGTTGACCGTGGCTCTGGTCACCGACGGCTCCCGGCTCGGCACGGCCGACGTCCTGCGGGACGCCGGCGTGGAGGTCGCCGGCCTGCTCGGGCCGGAGCCGCCCGAGTCGCTGGTCTGGGCGGCCGAGGCCGGCGTGGCCCGCGCCTACAGCGACTTCCGGGCGCTGCTGTCCGACCGGGTCGAGGCGATCTGCATCGAGGTGTCGCCGCCGGGCTCGGACCGGATCGCGCTGCGGGCCGTCCAGGCCGAGATGCACGTCCTGCTCAGCCGGCCCGACACGGCCGACGCCGAGATCCCGCTGGACATCGCGGAACGGGCCGAGCGGGCCGAGGTGGCCCACCTCGTCGCGTTCGACAGCCGGGCCTGGCCGGCCGCCTGGCACGTACGCGCCCGGGCCGACAGCCTGGGGCGGATCACGCAGGTCACGGTGCTGGGCGCGCCGGCTGGGCAGCTCGGCCGGACCGAGATCATGGACCTGATCGTCCGCTGGTGCGGGGAGATCGCGGCCGTCTGCGCCGACCCGGACGCGATGCCGGCCCGCGAGCTGGCCCCGGGCGCGCCGGTCACCCTCGCCCTGCTGTCCGCGAGCGGGACGACCATCCTGATCAACGAGACGTCGGCCGGCCGGATCGGGACGGCCCAGGTCACGCTGTGCGGGACGCGGGCGCGGGCCGTCGTCTCCGGCCGCCGCACCCTGCGCCAGGACCCGGACGGCGTCCGCGAGCTGGTGCTGACCGAGGTGCCCTCCGACCGTCCCGGCCTGACCGAGGCGACCTACGACCTCGTCCGGGCGGTCGAGCTCGGCGGGCCCCGCTCCGACGGGGCGCGCGGCGGCACCTACTACGACCTGCACTCGGTCACCCGGCTGCTGGCGGCGGCCACCCAGTCCGAGCAGTCCGGCGGCTGGGTCGAGCTGTAACGGCGCCAGCTGTCAGCCGGCTGACAGCCGGCGGTCGCCAGTTCAGTGAGCGCCGGCCGGCGGCCCTCGACTCAGCGGGCCCCGTCGGAGAGGATCGCGCCCGCGCCGAGCAGCTCCTTCACCTCGCCGAAGAAGGCCGGGTTCGGGTTGACCAGGAAACCGGGCAGCGCGAGCAGCGTGTTGCCCCGGCGGCTGTTCATCATCAGCCGGACGGGGGTGTTGCCCGGGTTGGTCTCCAGCGCCCGGCGCAGGTCGAGGACGAGGTCGTTGGTGACCCGGGACGCCTCGACCGACAGCACGATCGGCGGGTTCTCGTCCAGGCCGGTGCCGGCCATCGAGATGTCGATCGGGTCGGCCGAGGACGCGAACACGCTCACGGCACCGTCCCGGTCGTTGAGCCGGCCGGTGACGCTGATCGCGCTGTCCTCCTCCAGCAGCTCGGCCACCATCGGGTAGCTCTTCGGGAAGAACAGGACCTCGACGCCGGCGTCCAGGTCCTCCAGCGTCACCACCGCCCACGGCTCGCCGTTCTTGTTGATCCGCCGGTTGATCGAGGCGATCATGCCGGCGATCCGAACCGAGCGGCCGCGGCCGGAGTCGTCGGTGGGGGAGGTGGTGAGGATCTCGGCGATGGTGCTGTCGGCGTGGCGGGCCAGGATGTGCTCGGCGCCCTGCAGCGGGTGGGAGGAGACGTAGAGGCCGAGCATGTCCCGCTCGTGGGCGAGCAGCTGCTTGCGGGGCCACTCGTCGGTGCCGACGACCAGGTGGGCCAGCGGGGATGTGCTTTCGGCCTCCAGCGGGTCGTCGTCCATGCCGAACAGGTCGAACTGGCCTTCAGCCTCCTTGCGCTTGAAGCTGATGACCGCGTCCACGGCCGACTCGTGCACGACCTGGAGCGCGAGCCGGCGGTGGTTGAGCGAGTCGAACGCGCCCGCCTTGATGAGGGAGTCGATAACCCGCTTGTTGCACGCGATTATCTCCGCCTTCTCCAGGAAGTCGGCGAACGAGACGTACCGGCCCTTGGCCGCCCGGGTCTCCACGATGGAGGCGACGACGTTCGCGCCGACGTTGCGGACCGCGCCCATCCCGAAGCGGATGTCCTTGCCGACCGGGGTGAAGCCGAGACCGGACTCGTTGACGTCCGGCGGCAGCACCCGGATACCCATCCGGCGGCACTCCGTCAGATAGATCGCCATCTTGTCCTTGTCGTCGCGGACCGACGTCAGCAGGGCGGCCATGTACTCGGCCGGATAGTTGGCCTTGAGGTAGGCCGTCCAGTAGGAGACGAGCCCGTAGCCGGCGGTGTGGGCCCGGTTGAAGGCGTAGTCCGAGAACGGGACGAGGATGTCCCACAGCGTCTTGATCGCCTCGGCGGAGTAGCCGCGCTCCTTCATGCCGGCCTCGAAGCCGACGAACTCCTTGTCGAGGATCTCGCGCTTCTTCTTGCCCATCGCGCGGCGCAGCAGGTCGGCCTGGCCGAGCGAGTACCCGGCGACCTTCTGCGCGATAGCCATGACCTGCTCCTGGTACACGATCAGGCCGTAGGTCTCGCCGAGGATCTCCTCCAGGGGCTCGGCCAGCTCCTTGTGGATCGGGACGACCGGCTTGCGCCCGTTCTTGCGGTCGGCGTAGTCGTTGTGGGCGTTGGCGGCCATCGGGCCCGGCCGGTAGAGCGCGAGCACGGCCGAGATGTCCTCGAACGCCGTGGGGACCATCGAGCGCAGCAGTGAGCGCATCGGCCCGCCGTCGAGCTGGAACACCCCGAGGGTGTCGCCCCGGGCCAGCAGCTCATAGGTGGCCTTGTCGGTCAGCGGCAGCTTCAGCAGATCCAGGTCGAAGCCGTGGTTGGTCTTGATGTTGACGACGGCGTCGTCCATGATCGTCAGGTTGCGCAGGCCCAGGAAGTCCATCTTGAGCAGGCCCATGGACTCGCAGGTCGGGTAGTCGAACTGCGTGATGATCGCGCCGTCGGCGTCCCGCCGCCAGACCGGGACGACGTCCATCAACGGCTCGCTCGACATGATCACGCCGGCCGCGTGCACGCCGGCCTGGCGGATCAGCCCCTCCAGGCCGCGAGCGGTGTCGATGACCGTCCGGACGTCCGGGTCGGTCTCGTAGAGCGTCCGGATCTCCTGCGCCTCGCTGTAGCGCGGATGGCTGGAGTCGGTAATGCCGGAGAGCGGGATGTCCTTGCCCATCACGGCCGGCGGCATCGCCTTGGTAATGCGGTCGCCGACCGAGAACGGGAATCCCAGAATACGGGAGGCGTCCTTGATGGCGGCCTTCGCCTTGATGGTTCCGTAGGTGATGATCTGCGCGACCCGGTCCTCGCCGTAGCGTTCCGTGGTGTAGCGGATCATTTCGCCGCGCCGGCGTTCGTCGAAGTCCAGGTCGATGTCGGGCATCGAGACGCGCTCGGGATTCAGGAACCGCTCGAAGATGAGTTTGTGCTCGAGCGGGTCGAGATCGGTGATACCGAGCGCGTAGGCGATGAGCGCGCCGGCGGCGGAACCGCGGCCCGGGCCGACTCGAATGCCATTGCGCTTGGCGTAGCCGACGAGGTCGGCGGTCACCAGGAAGTAACCCGGGAAACCCATCTGGATGACCACGCCGAGCTCGTACTCGGCCTGGGTGACATGTGTTTCCGGAACGCCGTCGGGAAAACGCTCCCGCAGGCCGCGGTCGACCTCCTTCCGCAGCCACGTCTCCTCGGTCTCGCCGTCGGGGACCGGGAACTTCGGCATCCGGTTGCGGCTGTCGAAGACGTCGCCGTAGCTCTCGACCATCTCGGCCACGAGCAGCGTCGAGTCGGTGGCGCCGGGGACCTCGGTGTCCCAGTAGGCCCGCATGTCCGACGCCGGCTTCAGGTAGTAGCCGTCGCCGTCGAACTTGAACCGGGTCGGGTCGTTCAGCGTCCGGCCCGACTGGACGCACAGCAGGGCCGAGTGGGCGTCGGCCTGGTCCGCCGTGACATAGTGGGAGTCGTTGGTGGCCAAAGGCCGCAGGTCGAGCTTCTTCGCGATGCCGAGCAGACCGTCACGGACCGAGCGCTCGATGGCCAGGCCGTGATCCATCAGCTCGAGGAAGAAGTTCTCCGGGCCGAAGATGTCGCGGAAGTCGGCCGCCGCCCGCAGCGCCTCGTCGGCCTGGCCCAGGCGCAGGCGGGTCTGGACCTCGCCCGACGGGCAGCCGGTGGTAGCGATCACGCCCTCGGCGTGCTCGGCGATCAGCTCCCGGTCCGACCGGGGCTTGCGGTAGTAGCCCTCGATCGAGGCGAGCGAGGAAATCTTGAAAAGATTGCGCAGCCCGGTTGCGTTCCGGGCCAACATCGTCATATGCGTGTACGCGCCGCCACCGGAGACGTCGCCGCCTTCACCGAACGCGTCCGTGGACCGCTGCTTCGCGTCCCCCCAGAACACCGGCTTCTTGTGGAAACGGCTGTTCGGGGCGACGTACGCCTCGATTCCGATGATCGGTTTGACGTTGTTCTTGCGGGCCTGTCGGTAGAACTCCTCCGCCCCGTACATGTTCCCGTGGTCGGTCATCCCGACCGCGGGCATTCCCAACCGGCTGGCTTCGGAGAGTAGCGAGCCGACTTTCGCCGCGCCGTCGAGCATCGAATACTCGGTGTGCACGTGCAGATGGACGAACTGATCTGACCCGGTGCCTGTATCAGACAAGTTGCGCCCCCAGCGGTGAAGCCGACCGTCCGTTACCCGAACTCCGACGCCAGTGAACTCCAGCGCGGTAGGCCCCGATTCTAGGGGGCGGGTCGGACAGTTCCCGGCAGGCGCCCCCGGGCGGGCTAGGTGTCGGCCCGGCCGGCCGGCCCGGCTCCGGCGACGCTCTCGGAGCGTGCCCGGAACCAGCCCAGAACCGTACTCAGCGTGACACCGGCGGCGGCCGCCGCGAGGCTGCCCAGCCCGCCCAGCGCCAGCCCCGCCCGCGGCCCGAGCCAGTCGGCCACCGCCCCGACCGTCGGTGCCCCCAGCGGCGTGGTCCCCAGCAGGACCAGGATGTAGACCGCCATCACCCGCCCGCGCATCCCGGCGTCGGTCGCGAGCTGGACCGTCGCATTGGCCGATGTGGTGAACACCAGCAGCGCGGCCCCGGTCGGGATGAGGACCGCCCCGAACGCCCACACGTTGGGCATCGCCGCCCCGACCGTCTCGCCGAGCCCGAAGACGGCCGCGCTCGCGATCAGTGTGCGCGGCCGGGGCGCCGACCGGCGCCGGGCCGTGAACACCGCGCCGACGATCCCGCCCACCGCGACCAGCGCGGTCAGCGTCCCGTAGGTGGCCGCGCCGCCGTGGAACGTGCGCCGGGCCATCAGCGTCAGGGTCACCGGGAAGTTCATCCCGAGCGTCCCGACCACCGCGACCAGCGCCATCGCGCCGGCGATGACGGGTGATCCGGCCGCGTAGCGCACCCCGGCCCGTAACTGGCCCTTTGCCCGGGCCAGTCGGCGCGCCGGGTAGAGCTCGCGCACCCGCATCCGGGCCAGGCCGGCCAGAACAGCCAGATAGGAGGCGGCGTTGGCCCCGAACACGGTCGCCGCGCCCGACCGCGACCCGACCGCGGCCAACAGCAGCCCGCCCACGGCGGGCCCGACGACCCGGGCCGAGTTGAACGTGATGGAGTTGATGGCAATCGCGTTCGGCACCCGCTCGACGCCGACCAGTTCGGACACGAATGCCTGCCGGGTCGGCGTGTCGAAGGCGTTGACCGTTCCGAGCAGCGCGGCGAACACGAACAACACGGCCAGCGTGACGTGCCCGGACGCGACCAGCGCGCACAGCCCGGCCGCCAGCAGGCCGGCGGTGGACTGGGTGGCCAGCAGCAGGCGCCGCTTGTCGGTCCGGTCGGCCAGCAGGCCGGCGTACAGGCCGAAGACCGGCGTGGGCAGGAACTGGAGACCGACCGCGACCCCCAGGGCGTCCCCGCCGCCGCCGAGGTCGACGACCAGCCAGTCCAGGGCGGTGAGCTGCATCCAGGTGCCGACGAGCGAGACGACCTGCCCGCCCGCGAACAGGCGGTAATTGCGAACGGTCAGTGAGTCCAGGAGTGCCCAGCGCGACGTTCGCGCGCTGGCGCCGCGGGCCCGGACCCGGTCGCCGACCTCGTCGCCGATCTCGGTTCCCGCTCGAGCGCCGGCCCCGGCCCCGGCCGCGGCCCCGGTCGGCGGCGCGTCGGCCGTCAAGAATTCGCCAGCGCGTCCAGGATCGGCGCGGCGTGGCTGATCGTGGCCAGTTCCTCCGCGCTCAGCGCGGCCAGCCGCCCGGCCAGCCACTCGTCCCGCTGGGCCCGGTCACTGGCCAGCAGCGCGGCCCCGGCCGGGGTGAGCGAGGCGATGACCTGCCGGCCGTCGGTCGGGTGGGCCGAACGCGAGACCAGTCCCGCGTCGGACAGGAACGCGATCACCCGGGTCATCGAGGGCGGCTGGACCCGCTCCGCCGCGGCGAGCTCGCCCAGGGTCATCGTTCCGTGGCGCTCGAGGGTGGCCAGGGTGGCGATCTGGGTGGGCGAGAGGGAACTCGACCGCTCCTGCCGCATGCGCCGGGACAGGCGCATGACGGACAGGCGCAACGCGGACGCCAGACGAGCCTCGGTCACGCTCTCCATCGGATCACTGTACTTCTTAGCATCGCTAAGGTCACGACGGGGTGGGCATCAACGAGTCGTGCCCTCGGCCGGGACGGCGCCGCGGCGGCCGGCGCCACCCTGTTCGTGGTCGACGCCTGGTTCGACGTCACCACCGCCGTCACGTTCGGTGATCGCCTGACGGCCGTGGTGCTGGCCGCGTTCGCCGAGCTGCCGTTGGCCGCGCTGTGCGCGGCCTTCGCCGGGCCCCGGCAGGTACGGTCGGCGCATGGCGGGAAAGGGACGGCGGCCGGGCCGCGGCGACGCGGCGCCGCCGGCCGCCGGTGCCCAGAGCGGGGCCGGCGAGAAGGACCATGCCAGGGCGAACGGGGCCGGCGAGGCGAGCGGGGCCGGCGAGCGGCCCGAGCTCGAGCCGCTGCCCTACGACGGCGTGCTGTCGGTGACCGTCGGGACGGGCCTGTGGCTCGTCGCGCTGATCGTCATGCTGCCGCTGGCCGGGCGGCTGAACGACGACGGTCACCTGTGGTGGCTGGCGACCGCCGCCGTCGGTTTCGGCCTGGGGCTGCTCGGGATCGGGATGACGACGCGGCGCCGGGCCCGCCTGCGGGCGGCCGCCGCGGCCGCGCCGCAGGGTGAGCCGGCGATGCCTCAGCGGCCGCCGGCGCTGTAGATCACTTTCTCCGGGCTGACCCGGACGGAGACGCGCTGCTCGTCCGGCCGGCGGAACGGGTAGCTGTCGACGCCCAGGTACTTCTTGGCCAGCGCGTCGATCTGCGCGTCCGCGCCGTCGGTCGTCACGGTGGCGGTCCCGGACACGCTTACCAGGTGGTAGCCGTCGTTGGGGTCGAGGACGCTGACCGTCACCCGGGGGTCCCGCCGGATGTGGCGCTCCTTGGCCCGCCCGACGGCGGTGTTGAACGTGACCTCCTCGCCGTCGACGTCCAGCCACACCACGGTGCTGTGGGGTGAGCCGTCCGGGCGCAGCGTGGTGACCCAGCCGTAGATCGGCTGGCGGAGCAGGGCCTTGGCGTCATCGTTAAGTGTCGGCATCGGTACGCGGCTCTCCTGGCTGGGCGACTGGAGGACTGGGCGACTGGGCGACTGGGCGACTGGGCGACTGGAGGACTGGGGGATGCAGCGATGCTATGCCCGGCCGTTGCCGCCGCAACCGCCCGCCGGCTACCGGGCGAGCCCGGGGGCAAGCCGCGGCTAACCTCGCCCAGCCGGACCGAGCGCCTACAGCGCGTCGAGGTCGGCTTCGGCCTCCCGCCGCTCGGCGCCGCCCGGGTCGCGCAGCGCCTCGGCGATCGCGTGCCGGCGCTCCCAGACGCCCTCGCGCCAGGCCAGCGCCCGGGCCAGCGCGTCGGTACCGGCGGCCGCGTCTACGTGGACGTCGCCGCCGATCCCGCCGACCACCCGGTAGCCGACGGCGAGGGCCGTCCCGTCGGCGTCGGCGACGAGCAGCCGGCTGTGCCGCCAGTACGGCACGCCGCCGGGGGCGAGCAGTTCCTCGGCACCGTCGTCCGGTCCGGACACGACCGGGTAGTCGGCCAGCTCGGAGGCCAGCGGCAGGCCGAGGACGCGCGCGGCTTCGGCCGCGTCGTCCAGCGGCAGCCGCAGCGCGGCCCGGCCGTCCCCGAGCAGCGGGGCCAGGTCGGGGGCGTCGAGGACGACGGCGTCGGCCTGATCGAGCACCCCGGCCGGCGTGCGCACGGCCAGCGGCGGGTCGATCGTCTCGCCCCGTCCGGTCAGGGCCCGGGCCGCCGCCAAATAGATCGCGCGGGCCGCCGTCCAGTCGATGTCCCGCTCGTCGTCGCCGAGGCGGTCGAGCAGGTCGGCCACCGCGTCCGGGTCGGCCAGGACGTCGTCCAGGGTGAGCCGCGCGCCGATGCGCCGCGCGAACTGCGCGTCCACCCCCGGCAGCGGCGCGGCCGGGGTGAACAGCCCGGCCAGCAGCGGGTCGGCCCCCGGCAGTGACAGCTCGGACGGCGGCAGCGCGGTTGCGTTCCGGTCCTCCCCGTCCTCGCCCTCGGGCCGGTCTTCCCCGGCCGCTTCCCGGGCCGCTGGCAGCAGCGCGTGCCGGGCCAGCCACCAGCGGGTGTAGGACGGTTCGGTCTCGTCCAGGACGACCGCGCGCAGCGGCGGGCGGGCCAGCTCCGCCAGCGCCTCCGGCCAGCGGTCGGGCGCGACGAACTCCAGGTCGCGGATGGCGACGAAGCGGGTCAGCATCCGGTGGACGGGGAGGCCGTCCGGATCGGGCGCGGCCCGTTCGGCCAGCTCAGCCACCCAGGAGTCGCTGTCGTCCAGGTCGAACAGAACCGGCTCGTCCTCGTCCAGGCCGACCTCGGACGCCCGCAGGACCGAGAACGTCCGCTGCACGCCGACGGCCTCCAGCACCTCGGCCGGCCAGGCGGCGGCGACGTCGTCGGCCAGGACGCCGAACGGGGCGTCGTCGGCCAGCACCCGGTCCAGCGGACCGTCCCGGATCACCAGCTCCTCGGCCGGCAGCAGGCCGCCGCCGGCCGACGGCAGCGGCAGCTCGGCCAGCCAGGCGAGCGAGCCCTCGGCGTCCTCGCCACCCTGGGCGTCGGCCCGGTCGTCGGCGCTCAGGCCGGCGTCGCGGACCAGAGCGAGGATGGCGGCCGCCATCGCCTCGGGATCCGGGCCCCCGGCCCAGTCGGCGCTCGGCTGGTCCGCGCCGGCGTCCAGCGCCGCGGCTCGCACGGCCGGGTCCCGCAGAACCGTCAGCGGGCCGGCCTCGACGGCTCCGAGCGTCCGCAGGACGTCGCGGGCCGCGCCCCGGCAGGCGTCGGGGTGGACGACCCGCACCGGCAGGCCGGCCCGGACCAGGGCCAGGACGTCGAGGTCGGCGTCGGGGAGCAGCGCGCCCCGGGGGCCGGTGACCAGCCGCGTCCCGAGCGCGGGCTCAGCCGGCTCAGCCGTCGCGGTCGTGTCGGCCGTGTCGGTCGTGTCGGCCGTCTCGGTCGGGCCGTCGGCGCCGAGGACGGCCAGCGGCACCGGTAGCGCGCCCAGCGCGTCCCGGTCCGGGACCGTGCCCAGGGCCGAGTAGAGCTCGGCCCACCAGGACGGCTCCCGCTCCAGCCCGCCCAGCAGCTCGACCACGGCGGCGGTGTCGAGGAAGCGGACGCCCAGGCGGGCCAGGGCGGCCCGGTGCCGGCGGGCGGTGTACGCGGCGGGCAGGGGAGTGGCCAGGCCGGGGAGAGCACGGTCCGAAACAGCACTGTCCGGAACAGTACGGTCCGAAACAGGGCGGTCCAGGGCAGCGCCGTCCAGCACGGCGCTGTCCGGCGCGGCCGCATCGGGGGCGGCGGCATCGGGGGCGGCGGCATCGGGGGCGGCGGCATCGGGGGCGGCTTCGCGTGCGGCGGCCAGCAGCAACCCGGTGACCGGCTCACTGGCCGTTCCGAGGTCGACGACGGCGCATTCCGACCCCGGCCGGCCGCCGGGCAGCACTGGAGCGGCCGGCAGGAGGCCGCCCAGCGCGTCGGCCAGCCGCGCGTCGACCTGGCTGGCCGGCAGCCCGGACGGGACGAGGGCGAGCGCCGCCGTGGGGTCGGCCCACCGGCCGGCGCCGGGCACCCCGTCGCCGGGCACATCGGGGGCGGTCAACCCAGAGTCAGCCGCCACGGCCGGGTTGGCCAGCACGACCGCGAGGTCGGCCACCGTCTCGGCCAGCCGGTCGACGAGCCAGTCGCGCAGCGGCCCCGGCACTGTGTGCCGGCGGGACGGCTCGAGCGGCAGGTCGACGCTGAGCAGCACCGGCAGCGACAGACCCTCGTCGGTCGGCTGCGGGGCGCGCACCAGCCGTTCGACGCCGGCCGGCCAGCCGCCGTCCGGGACGAGCGCGCGGGCGGCGAACGCCCGGCGGGCCCGCTCCTCGACCGGACGGTCGGCCAGTAGTTCGGCCGGGATCTCGCCCCGCCGGACGCAGCCGCGCCACCAGGCCGCGTTCGTGAGGCTCCCGCCGCCGAGGCGGGCGTCGATGACCGTCGAGCCGTGCGGCGGGGGGATCGGCCCGGGCGCCGGGGGCTCGGCCCAGTCGCAGGTGAGCACCCGCGTCTCGCCGTCGCCCCCGACGTGGATCGCGATCTCGCTCAGGCCCGGCATGACCAGCGGCAGCGTCGGGTCGACCGCCCGCAGCAGCTCGCGGGCGGTGGCCACCGCGGCGGCGTCGCGCAGCGGGAGGTGGACGACCGTGTCGTAGCCGTCCGGCGGACCGGCGATCGCCGGATCGGCCGGGAAGGGCAGCCGCAGCACCGGCACCGCGCCGGCCCGGGCGTCGAGTTCGCCGGTCAGGCCGTCGACGCCGAGCGCGCGGACCGCCTCGATCGTCCGCTCCCGCGACCAGCTCACCCCGACCGTCTCGCCCCCGGTGTCGGTCGTGCCCGGAACCCGGGAGATGATCGCCGGCGTGTCGCTGACCGCGAGTACGGCCGCGAACCCGACTCCGAAGCGGCCGACGGCGTCGGTGCCGCGCTTGGCCGACGCCCGCAGCGTCGAGGCCGACTCGACGCCGGCCGCGCTGATCGGCTCACCCGTGTTGGCCACCCGCAGCAGCCCGGCGCCGCTCCCGCCTGGGCCGGCCCCGTCGGTGGTCTGGCCCGTCAGCTCGATCAGGACGCGGGCCGGTCGCCCGGCCGCGGCCGCCGCGTCCAGCGCGTTCTGGACGAGTTCGACGACGAGCCGGTCCCGGTAGGCGCCCCGGGCCGCGTCCTCCTCGGCGTTCGCGTCCTCGCGGAAGCGGGCCGGCGAGGCGGCCCAGGCGTCGAGGACGCGGCGCCGGGGCTCGGCGGTGCCGAACGGGTCGGCGACCGTCGTGGCGGTCGCCGTGGTCGGGGTGGCGTTCACCCGACCATCGTCCACCTCGCCTCGCCCGTCCGTACCGGCGGTGGCCGCGGACATACGCTCCTTGGGTGGCACGGACCGGGACTACGGCCGGCGGGTCGCGGGCGGCGGCGGGCGCCGCCCCGGCGGCGCTCGCCCAGTGGGCGCTGATCGCGGCCGCCGTGGCGGAACTGCCGCCGCAGCGGCTGGCCGAACCCAGCCGCCTGCCCGGCTGGACGGTGGCCGACCTGGTCGCCCACTGCCGGTGCTGCGTCGGCGCGCTGCTGGCCGCGGTGCGTTCCGGCGAGGAGCCCCGCGTCGGCATCGGCGTCGACGCGGCCGGCTACCTGCTGGGCGTGGGCGCGCGGGCCGAGCAGATCGCGGACACCGCCCGGACCGATGCCGCCGCCGGCCGCGGCGGGGCTGAACTGCGGACGGATGTGGACGCGCTGGCACTCGAGCTCCCGGCGGCCGATCCCACCCGCCCAGTGCCGACCCCGGGCGGCGGGATGGCGCTGGGGGAGTTCGTCCTGACCCGGGTCGTCGAGGGCGTGGTCCATGGCCTTGACCTGGGCATCCAGCCGGACCGGGGCGCGCTGCGGGCAGTGGTCAAGCTGTTCACCGGGATGATCGCGGCCGCCGCGCCCGGCAAGTCGGTCGAGCTGCGGATCCCGCCGTTCGCCGCCGTCCAGATCGTCGCCGGCCTCCGCCACACCCGGGGCACCCCGCCCAATGTCGTCGAGGTCGACCCGGCCGCGTTCGTCGAGCTGGCCGCCGGCCGGCTGGCCTGGGCCGACGCGGCCGCCGACGGGCGGCTGCGGGCCAGCGGCTCCCGCGCCGACCTGACGGCCTACCTCCCGCTGCTCTGAGCCGGCTGGCGCGTCAGCCCGGAACCAGCCAGTCCTGGAACCAGCCAGTCCTGGAACCAGCCAGTCCTGGAACCAGCCAGTCCTGGAACCAGCCAGTTCTGGAACCGGAACCAGCTAGTCCTGGAAGAGGTCATCGATGGTCGTCGCGGTGGCGGCCCGCCGGATCCAGGTGTCGAGCTCGTCCAGGTCTGTGCTGGTCTCGATCCGTTCGCGGATATCCTCGGCGACCGTTAGGCCACGCGCCTCCAGCACAGCCAGCACGGCGTTGGCCTCGCCCAGCGCCCGGCCTCTGGCCTCGCCCTCCGCCTGGCCTCTGGCTTCGCCCTCGGCCTGGACCCTGCGGTACGTGTCGCTGTAGAAGTCCCTTGCGGTGGCGTTCAGTTTGCGCGGTACGTGGCCGGCTTCATGACGGGGACGTCGGTCGAATGCGTTCGGGCGTGATGATAGAAGGGCATCGGCACGTCGAAGACGGTCGACAGTATCCAGGCCATCAGGTTCGGTTCCAGCGTGGTCACGGCGATGGGAGATTCATTAGCTATTGAACCCGTTTGAGCGGTATTGGGTGGGAAAACCCGGTCCGGCAGCTATAAAGTCAGCCGGTTCCCGGCGGTTGGAGAATTCGCCGCCGCGGTTGCCGTCGACGGTTTCCCGGAGCGCTCGGTCACCCGCCGCCCCGGGGCGGCCGCGGCCAACCCAGGATGGCCGGGCCGGGACGGCCGCGGCCGGGTCCCGGGTCGCGCCGGAGCGTGGCTCCCGGGTAGCCGTGACCGACCGTCAGGTCCGGCCAGACGATGGGCGGTCGGCCTTCGCCGGCGCTCGAACCCCGATGCGCTGCTAGCCTCGATTGGCGTGAGGTGCGCCGGAGTGTTGCGCACTCCCCGGTCCGGGTACTCCGGCCGTAATCGACCGCACGAGGAGCCGTGGTGGCCGACGTCGGCGAATGTCCGTCCGCGATGACCGATCCGACCGCGATGACCGATCCGACCTGCCTCGACGACGACCCCGGGCCCCGGGACGCCTGCGGCGTCTTCGGTGTCTGGGCACCGGCCGAGGATGTCGCCAACCTCACCTACTACGGTCTGTACGCTCTACAGCACCGTGGGCAGGAGGCGGCCGGGATGGCCGTCGGTGACGGCCGTACGGTCGTCGTGTTCAAGGAGCTGGGCCTGGTGGCCCAGGTCTTCGACGAGATCACCCTGTCCAGCCTCTCCGGCCACGTCGCCGTCGGTCACACCCGGTACTCGACGACCGGCTCGTCGACCTGGGAGAACGCCCAGCCGTCCTACCGGACCTCGGCCGCCGTCGGCAGCGTCGCGCTCGGCCACAACGGCAACCTGACCAACACCGTCGAGCTCGCGGCCAGCGCGCCCGAAGCGGGGGCCAGCCGCCTGCGCGCCACGACCGACTCCGACCTGATCACCGCGCTGCTGGCCGCCCATCCCGGCCCGACACTCGTCGACGCCGCCCTGGCCGTCCTGCCCCGGCTGCGCGGAGCCTTCTCGCTCAGCTTCTGTGACGTGAACACGCTCTATGCCGCCCGCGACACCCACGGCGTCCACCCGCTCGTCCTGGGCCGCCTCGACGCCTCCGAGGACGCCGGCGTCATCGAGGGCGCTGATGCCGCGGCCGCGGGCGGCGGCTGGGTCGTGGCCAGCGAGACTGCCGCCCTGGACATCGTCGGCGCCCAGTTCGTCCGCGAGATCGAGCCAGGCGAGCTGATCTCGATCGACCAGCGTGGGGTCCAGTCCTACCGGTTCGCGCCGGCCACCCCGCACGGCTGCCTGTTCGAGTACGTCTACCTGGCGCGTCCGGACACAATGATCGCCGGCCGGTCGGTGCACGCGACCCGGGTCGAGGTCGGCCGGACGCTGGCGCGCGAGGCGCCGGCCGACGCCGACCTGGTCATCGGCGTCCCGCAGTCCGGCGTGCCGGCGGCCGTCGGCTTCGCCGAGGCCAGCGGCATCCCCTACGGCGACGGCCTGGTCAAGAACTCCTACGTCGGGCGGACGTTCATCCAGCCGTCCCAGACGATCCGCCAGCGCGGCATCCGGCTCAAGCTCAACCCGCTGCGGGACGTGATCGAGGGCCGCCGCCTGGTGGTCGTGGACGACTCGATTGTGCGCGGTAACACCCAGCAGGCGCTGGTCCGGATGCTGCGGGAGGCCGGAGCGCGCGAGGTGCACATCCGGATCTCCTCGCCGCCGGTGCGCTGGCCGTGCTTCTACGGGATCGACTTCGCGACCCGCGCCGAGCTGATCGCCAACGGCACGCCCATCGCCGAGATCACCCGGCGCCTCGGCGCCGACTCGCTGGCCTATGTCTCGCTCGACGGGTTGATCGCCGCGTCTCGGCAGCCGGCCGGGGCGCTGTGCCGGGCCTGCTTCGACGGGGTCTACCCGGTCGAGCTGCCCGACGCCGAGCGCCTGGGCAAGTTCCTGCTCGAGGGCGGGGCCGAGTCGGCCGGCGTCGCCGCCGTCACCGCCGTCGATCAGGAGGCGCTGGAGGAGGCCGTGGCCCTCGGGATGAACGGGGCCGATCCCTCACCGGACGATCTCGGTCTGGACCCGGAGGACCTCAATCCGGCCCGGCTCAAACCCGCCGGTGCCCTCTCGGCCGCGGACGCCGCCCGGTGACGGCTTCCGGCGCGAACAGCCCGACCCCGAACAGCCCGACCCCGGCCGCCGCGCCCGGCGGGTCCTACCGGGCTGCCGGCGTCGACATCGACGCCGGCGAGCGCGCCGTCGAGCTGATGCGGGCCCACGTCGCCCGGGCCAGCCGGCCCGAGGTTGTCGGCTCACTCGGCGGCTTCGCCGGCCTGTTCCGGCTCGACGTGGCCCGCTACCGCCAGCCTCTGCTGGCCTCGTCCACCGACGGCGTCGGGACGAAGATCGCGCTGGCCCGGGCGCTGGACCGCCACGACACCGTCGGGATCGACCTCGTAGCCATGGTCGTTGACGACCTGGTCGTGTGCGGGGCCGAACCGCTGTTCCTGCTCGACTACATCGCGTGCGGGTCGGTGGTTCCGGAGCGGATCGCGTCGATCGTCTCGGGCATCGCCGCCGGCTGCTCGGAGGCGGGCTGCGCGCTGGTCGGCGGCGAGACGGCCGAGCATCCCGGCCTGATGGCGGCGGGCGACTACGACCTGGCCGCGACCGGCATCGGGGTCGTCGAGGCCGATGCGGTGCTCGGGGCCGAGCGGGTCCGCCCGGGCGACGCCCTGGTCGCGATGGCCTCCTCGGGGCTGCACTCCAACGGCTTCTCCCTCGTCCGCCACGCCCTGCTGGGCAAGAGCGACCCGACTATGCCGGGCGGGGTGTCCGCGGCCGGTCTGGCGGCCCTGAGCGTGCACGAGGCCCGCCTGGGCGAGCCGCTGGGTATGGCGCTGTTGCGCCCGACCCGGATCTACGCGCTGGACTGCCTGGCACTCGCGGCCGAGCTGGACGTCCACGCCTTCGCCCACGTGACCGGGGGCGGGCTGGCCGGCAACCTGGCCCGGGTGATCCCAGCCGGGCTGGTCGCGGTCGTGGACCGGGCGAGCTGGCGGCCCGGGCCCCTGCTCGAGCTGGTCGCCGAGCGGGGCGGGATCGCGCCGGCCGAGGCCGAGCGGACCTTCAACCAGGGGGTCGGCATGGTCGCCGTGGTCGCGGCCGAGGTGGCGGAGGCGGCGCTGGAGATGCTGGACAAGCGGGGGGTGCCGGCCTGGGTGGCCGGTGAGGTGCGCGTGGCTGACGGTGCCGAGGGGGCTCGACTGGTCGGTCGCCACTGATCAGCTGGCAGTCAGCGGGCGGCTGGCGGGTCGGCTGCGTCAGGTCGGCTCGCGTCAGCCGGCGGACCAAGCGGCTCGCGCTGGAGAGCGGGTGGCTCACGCCCGAACGCGGGTTGCGCGAAGCGGCTCGCGAGGTGAGGGCGAGACCGGACCAGGCGGCGTGACACCGCCTAGTCCGTCCGGTCTCTCAATGCCGGCTCCCACCGGTGTGGCGGAGGCGGCGCTGGGGTGGTGCGGACGACTGTCCCGCGCGGGGCGGGACGACGAACTAGCGGCGACCGGAGTCGTCTTCGTCGTAGTCGTCGTCGTACTCGCTGTCGAGGAAGTCATCCTCTGCATCGTCGTGCGACGTCGACACACCAAGGTCGGCCTTCAGTCGCTCGAGATCCATGTTCGGTGAATTGTACTTGAGTTCGCGGGCGACTTTCGTCTGCTTGGCCTTAGCTCGGCCGCGCCCCATTGGCTCGACCCCCTCGAACGTGACGACGGGGACCCGCCCCGGTGCTCGTGTTATCTCGTGCCTCCTGAGACTACAGGGATCGTCCGCCTCTCGGCACGCCAACCCCGGTGTTCGTCCCCGGGACGGGTGTCGCGGCTGGCCTGACAGTGACAGAGATCACGATATGGCCACCATGATGGTACTCAGAGTGACGGTCCGCGGATGCCCCGCAACCGGCCGACGGCGGTCATCCGCCGTCGCGCGAAGTGTTCGGCCGCCTGTTCGGTCGTCGATCCCGCCGCGGCCGCGTCGCCGATCACCCGGGCGGTCGTGTCGAAGATCCGGGCCACCGCGGCCCGGGCCCGGGCCTCCGAGTAGCCGCCCGAGCCGCCCGGTCCACCCGGACCCCCGGAGCCAGCCCCGCTCGCCTCGTCGGCCAGCTGGATCAGGCCGCCGGCGTTGACGACGAAGTCCGGGGCGTAGAGCACGCCCGCGCCGGCCAGCGCGTCGGCCACGGCCGGCTCGGCCAGCTGGTTGTTCGCCCCGCCACAGACGATCCGGGCCGGCATCGCCGCCGCCGCCGCGGCGGTCAAGACGCCGCCGAGCGCGTTCGGTGAGTAGACGTCCACCTCGGCCGTGAGAAGTTCGTCCGGTTCGGCCACGATCGTCAGGGCATCGCCGTAGTCGGCCCGGGTCGCGTCGACGGCCGCCGAGCTGACGTCGCCGGCCAGCACAGTCGCCCCGTCGGTGAGCAGGTGACCGACCAGGCGCCGGCCGACCTTGCCCAGCCCGGCCACCGCCACCCGCCGCCCGGCCAGCGACGGCTCGCCCCACACGTGCGCCGCGCACGCGCGCAGCCCCTGAAAGACCCCGAACGCGGTGAGCACCCCGGAATCGCCGGAACCGCCGTGGGCGAGCGAGCGGCCGGTCACCCAGCGGCTCTCGCGCGCGATCAGGTCCATGTCGGTCACATACGTACCGACATCACACGCTGTGATGTACCGGCCGCCGAGGGAGTCGACGAACCGGCCGAACGCCCGCAGCAGGGTCTCGGTGGCCAGCAGGTCGGGCCGGACCGCCGCCGGGTCGCCGATGATCACGGCCTTCCCGCCGCCGATGTCGAGGCCGGCGCAGGCCGCCTTGTAGGCCATCGCCCGCGACAGGGCCAGCGCGTCGGCCAGCGCCGCGTCCGAGTCCGGGTAGGGCCGCCAGCGGGTTCCGCCGAGGGACGGCCCGAGCCCGGTGGTGAAGACGGCGATGATCGCCCGCAGGCCGCTGTCGGGGTCGTTGCAGAAGACGACCTGCTCGTGGGAGCCGATGACGTCGAAGACTCCGGTCATAGCTGGACCTTTCTCGCGCCGCCCCGGCAACCGGCCGTCGGAGGTTCACGGCCCGGCGTCACCGGGTGGACTCACCATGTCAGGATCAGTGTGTGGCGCCAGTCGTAAGCCCGGCGGCGTATCTGCGGGTCTATGAGCCGTTGGCTGCGTTTTCTCCCGCGGAGCGCGTGCGGTGGGAGCGGTACGCGGCCGCCGGAGCAGCTCCGAGCCGCCGCGCCGGGTCGCGTCGTGAGCGGGTGGTGGCGCTGGTCGCGACGATCGGGCCCTCGCTCGACGTCGCCGACGAGTCGGCGTTCGTCCAGCTGGTCGACGGCCTGGTCTTCGTCTGCCCCTGGTACACCCAGCTGCGGGTCTGGCAGGCGGCGGTGGAGTTCCGTGAGTCGCTGCCCGAGGCCGTCGCCCAGGCGTTCCTGCCCCGCCGGATCGTCGATCCGGCCGCCGGCGAGCTGGAGCACTGGCGCACCCGCCGTCCGGAGATCAAGGCCTATGTGCAGACGTGCACGTGGCTGGTTCCCCCGCCGTGGTTCGTGTTGTTCGAACCGAGTGAGCGCCAACTTGTGACCGGCGACACGGCTGAAAGATCCCTGGCCTACCGGACATCCATCGGCCATGCTCGACGACGGGTCGGCCGAGCACTCGAAGCACTTGAGACATTGCGGAGAGTTGCCCCGGACGCGCCCGGTTTGGAAGGTCTGCTCGACTTGCGGCGGTGGCTGGACGAGTTCCATCACCACAGCCGGGTCGAACTGGACTACGACGGACTGGTCGATGTGCTCGATGATGACCAGTTGAGGGCGGATTCCTCGGTTGAAGATCTTGTTGAGGCCGTATCGGCGTTACGCCGGGGGCGAACAGATGTCGCTGTTGCGGCCTATGAGCGGGTGTTGAACCGATGGAGACCCCTTCAAGCACGCGAATCCGCAAGCTGACGGTTTACACTTGCTCACACAGCGTTGCTGCAGCCTTCGGGCGTCGGGTGACTAGTCAGCAGATGGTCCCGACGTGCCATGTCCGAAATGCCCCCGAAGGATGCACGATCTGTATGGGACGGAGCGACGCTCTGTGACGGGAGGCCAACACAATGACGACAAGAACGCCGGACGCCGAGCCGCTGCTGACGCCCGCTGAGGTTGCGACGATGTTTCGGGTTGACCCGAAGACCGTGACGCGGTGGGCCAAGGCCGGAAAACTGACATCGATCCGCACCCTGGGCGGCCACCGCCGCTACCGGGAAGCTGAGGTACGCGCTCTGCTCAAGGGCGTGCCCAGCATGGGCGGCGACGTCTGAACAGCACCACTGAACAGCACCATCGGTACAGCAGTACTGAACAGCACCATCGGTACAGCACTACTGAACAGCACCGCTGAACAGCACGACTGAACAGCGCCGCTGGGCTCCGCCGCCGCGCACCGCGGGGGCGAACCTTCGGTGAGAGCACATCTCTCGACCTGGGGCCGTGCCCGGGTCGCGACGGCCAGACCGGCCGTCAGCGGCCCGCCGGGGCGACGACGTCAGGTCGGCGACCGCCGGGGAGTCGGGAGCCACGGCTTCGTCGCCGCGCCGTGTGGACGGCGGGACGACGCGGGCGGGCACCGGCGCCACCGGTGATATGCCAGGCGGGCCAGGGCCCGAGGCGCCGTGTGGGGTGGCGCCTCGGCGCCGGGCCGGCGGCTCGGGCGTGGACGCCCGTCCTCCGGTCGCCCTGGCCGGCGGCGCTGCCGCCGGACGTCGAGTGGCCGCGAGCGGCACGATCGTGGTGGGTCTGCCACCCCCCCGCGATCCGCCGCTGGCGCGGTCGCTGGATAGACCCGCGTTTGGTTCGACCCGCGTTTGGTTCGACCCGCGTTTGGTTCGACCCGCGTTTGGTTCGACCCGCGTTTGGTTCGACCCGCGTTTGGATCGACAGAGTGCGGTCTGACCCGCGCCACGCAACGCGTGGCGCGGGTCAGACGCGTGCCCGCGTGCCCCGCCCATCCGGGCCACCCGCACGCTCGTCACCCCTCCGCCCCGCCACCGTGGCCGCGCGCCGCGGCGTCGCCGCGGCGCCCGTGGCTGGGCTCTCCCACCCCGCCCGCGCCTGGGTTCCTCGAGCCGCCCGCGGCGATCAGCCCGTCGGCGGCGCCCTCGATGCGCATGATTGGGCCGAAAGCCGGCGTTGCGAGCACTCCTGACAGGATGGTCCTTTCGTCCCCGCTCGCGCCCGACGCGCGCGATGGAGGTGGGAATGCTTCCGCTGAGGGCCCGAAAGGGGCTCGGCGCGGTCGCCGTCCTGGCCCTGCTGGCCGTGAGCGCCGCCTGCGGCGGGGGCGGCCCGGCCGGAGCGACGCGGCCGGGCGTGGTCGTGACCCACTCCGGCGAGCTGCGTGGCGCGCGGACCGCCACCGGCTGGACCTATTACGCGGTCCCGTACGCCGCGCCGCCGGTGGGTGCCGCCCGCTGGCGCCCACCCGGAGCCGCGCCGAGCTGGTCCGGGGTCCGCGACGCGACCGGCAAGGGGCATCCCTGCCCGCAGGGCCTGCCCGGCGACGGCGGGATCGGCGCGACCGCCGACGAGGACTGCCTCACTCTGAACGTGTACGTGCCGGACACGCCCGGGGCGTCCGCCCAGGGCTCAGGCTCAGGAAGCCATGGCAGCCGGGGACGGTCCGGCCCGCGCCCGGTGATGGTGTTCGTGCACGGCGGCGGCTTCGTCGGCGGCGCGGCCGCCCAGTACGACGGCAGCCAGCTCGCCGCCTACGGCGACGCCGTCGTGGTGACCGTGAACTACCGGCTCGGGGTGCTGGGTTACCTGTCCTCGCCGGCGCTGGCCGCCGAGACGGACAACGACCCGGGCACCTACGCCCTCCAGGACGTCACGGCCGCCCTGCGCTGGCTGCGGGCCAACGTCGCGGCCTTCGGCGGCGACCCGGCCGACGTGACGCTGTTCGGCCAGTCGGCCGGCAGCGCCAACATCTGCTCACTGCTTGCCTCGCCACCGGCCGCCGGTCTGTTCCAGCGGGCGATGATGCAGAGCGGCCCGTGCACCTGGCCGACCGCGACCCCGGCGAGCGCGGCCGTCACCGCCTCCGCACTGGCCGCCCACACCGGCTGCCAGGACCAGCCGGACCTGGTGGCCTGCCTGCGCTCCGTGCCGGCCGGGATCCTGGTCGCCCTGGCCGGCGCCCAGCCCAACATCCTGGAGGACTTCCCCTGGCCCCCGGTGGCCGGCGGCCGGACTCTGCCGGTCCCGTTCACCCAGGCGGCCCGAGCCGGCCGGGTGGCCCCGATGCCGGTGGTCCTGGGCACCGTGGCCGGCGAGGGCAGGGCGTTCACGGTCGCCTGGACGTCCACTCGTGGCCCGCTGAGCGTCGAGAGCTACATCTCGACGATCCAGAGCATGTTCGGGATCTTCTCCGGCGCAATCCTGGCCACCTACCCGCCCGGCTCGGCGCCACCGACCGAGCTGCTGGCCCGGGTGATCACCGACAAGGAGTTCGCCTGCCCGACCTACAGCTCGGCGCTGACGTTCGCCCGGGCCGGGCTGCCGGTCTACCTCTACGAGCTCAGCCTGGACAACGTCGGCCCGGTCGCCCCGGGCGTGGAGCGCGGCTCGTCCCACGGCTGGGACCTGCCGTTCGTGCTGCCGAGCCAGTCGCTGGACGCTCTCGGCGCATCCTGGAAGCCGTTCGCCGAGCAGGTGATGGGCTACTGGTCGAGGTTCGCCGCCACCGGTGACCCGAACCGAGCCGGTGGGGGCGGCGCGGCCGGGGCTGGACCGGCCGCGGACGGGGGCCTGGCCGCCGGCCGGGGCGTCCCGGTGGCCGGGGCGGCCGCCGGAGCGAGCGCCGACGCCGTCACCTGGCCGGCGTTCTCCCCGCGCGACCCGTCCGCGCTCAGCCTCAACCCCGGCGCCATCCGGGTGACCGTCGGCTACGCGGCGGCCCACCACTGCTCGCTGTGGGGAATGTGACCCGTCGCCGGGATCTGACCGGGATCTGACCAGGATGTGACCGGGATCTGAGCGGTGGGCCGCCGACCCGGCGAGCAAGATCAGGCTATTCCCCGGGCGTGCCGGGCGTGGGACCATCCGAGGGTGGCGGACGGGACAGCGGCGGTGGACGGCTTCGCGCCCAGCACCCATGCCTTCGCCTTCACCAACGACTTCCCCCGCCGGCCGGTCCTGCGGATCCCGCTGCCCGGCCCGCTGCCACCGATCCCGCTCGGGGATGCCAGCCGCGGCCTGTGCGGCGGGATGATCTACACCGTCCGCGACCTGTACGAGGCCGGCCTTCCGCCGCCGCCGGACCTCACGCCGCCGGCCGAGGACTCGCCGCTGTACGCCTACATCGTCCGGCGTCTGTTCGACAGCTTCGACCTGCCGGCCGGAGTCGTCCGCTACTACCAGTTGATGGCCAGCCCCGACGCCGACGTGGCCCACTCGGTGCTGTCGCTGCGTGGGATCGGCCGGATCAGCGCGGTCGACGAGTGGCCCCGTATCCGGCTCGACATCGACCAGGGCGTCCTGTCCCCACTGGGAGTGATCGTCCCGCGCTCGCTCGATCCGTTCCAGCTCGGGATCAACCACCAGGTGCTGGCCTACGCGTACACCCAGAACCGGGGCTCAGTCACCCTGCGGGTGTACGACCCGAACACCCCGACCGAGCGGGGGGACGACGTCGTGATCTCCTTCGACGTCGCCCGGCCGGGCTCCGGGATGCCGATCAGGCACAACCTGTCGATCGGCGGCCGGCCGGTCCGGGGCTTCTTCCGGTCGCGCTACCGCTTCCGGTCACCCGACGAGTTGGTCAAGAGATCCTGAGCCAGCTGGGTCCGAGCACCGCAAAGTCGAGCCGGACACACGGTCCGGGGCGGGGTTTGGCTGCTGTTCGCACCGGCTGCCGTCAGAATGGTGGGTGTGGACACTCCGGACGAAACGATCACTGAGCTGCGCGGGCTCGTCGAGGTGATCGACGACACGATAGCGCGCTTGGAGGCCGTCCGGCAGCGTGCCGCCTATATCGAGGGCCGCCGGCTCGACGGCGACCTCTACCGGGTGATTGTCGCCGCCGAGGAGCGTCCACTGATCGTCGAGAGCCTCAGCATGGTGCTTGACAGCCTGGCCACCGCCGCCGGGCGCTTCCGCCGAGCCGAGGCGGCCGCGCTGCACGGCGAGGGGTGGACGCACGAGCGGATCGCCCAGTTCTTCGGCGTGACCCGCCAGCGGATCGGCATCCTGCTCAACCGCGAGCGCGTGCGCTGACTCCACGCCGCCGGCGCGGCGCCGGTCCGGCGACTGTAGTGCCTACCTGAGATGTCTGTCCGGAAGACGACTCGGGCGACGAATCGCGCAACAGCTATTGCGCAGCCGGGCGAACTGGTGCATCCTTGGAAGTACGCCGGGCGCTGGGAAGGGGTGTGTCCTGTTCTGTGATCAGTAGCGCGGCCGGGGAAAGAGCTCTGACGTTCCCGAACGGGGGTTGTTCGGGTGCGGGGGGTGTTGGCGGGTAAGGTCCGGAGTCGGGCACCGTCAACGCAAGCTGTATAGGTATTTGTACGGGTACGTGACACGCAACAGTGCGCCGGTGCGGAACGCCGGGTGGCATGGTCGGTGACCGTCCGATCGTGCCCCGCGAGCTGTGAACTGGCGCGAACGTGTCGCTGTGAACGCCTGTCTCGGCGTCGGCCGGGGTGAGTCACACGCGGGCGTTCGGCTCAGAAGATCGTTGTCACATTTCGGGTGCCGTCCTAGCTCGAAGCCACCGCGGCGGCGGTGAGCGCGGCTGCTCGGCCCGTATACAGCGACTAGGCAGTGCGCTGGTCGCGTCACGCGAAGGACGGTCATGACGACCATTTACACGGACTCCCTGGGGACGGACGAGCGCCGTCGGCAGAAGCTCTACGGTGGCGACCTGTTCGTCGGCGCACCTCGCCCGTCGACCCTTGCGCTGGTCGACTTCGCCCGGGAGCTGCTCGAGGACGCGTTCGGCGGCCTCGACCCGGTGCACGCCCAGTTCGAGCTTCCGGTGGAGCGCTTCGTTGAGATCTTCGGGCCGGTGAAGCCGCGGTTCATCCACCACCCGAAGACGAAGGACCTCCTGCGCGCGGTGGTGGAGGAGCTCGGGGCCGACCTCGACGAGACCTACATCGACGTCCCGCGGCTGCGCGGCGCGACCAGCGACGGGTACCTGACCGCCGGCGTCGGCTACGCCTTCCCGCACCACCGGGACGTCTGGTGGTCGGCACCGCTGGCCCAGCTCAACTGGTGGATCCCGATCTTCGACTTCGAGTCGGAGTCGTCGATGGCCTTCCACCCGCACTACTGGGACAAGGGCCTGAGCAACGGGTCGGAGGAGTTCAACTACTACGAGTACAACGCGGTCGGCCGGGCTCAGGCGTCCAAGCACATCGGCAAGGACACCCGCAAGCAGCCCGGCCCGCGCGAGGCCGTGGAGCCGGGCCCGGAGATCCGGATCGTGTGCCCGGTCGGCGGGATCGTCGGCTTCTCAGCCGCCCAGATGCACTCGACCGTGCCGAACACCTCCGGGCGGACCCGCTTCAGCATCGACTTCCGGACGGTCAACCTGGCCGACCTGATCGCCGGGCGGTCCGCGCCGAACGTCGACTCGTACTGCGAGGGGACCAGCCTGCGCGACTTCCGGCGCGGCCGGGACGGCGCGGCTATGCCGGACGAGGTCGTCGCCCAGTACGACAGCGGGGAGGTCCCCGAGGGCGCGGTGCTCGTGTTCCAGCCCGACCCGGCCGTGGTCGCGGCGGCGGCTGGCGGGACCGACAGCGCGGCGGCGGCCGACGCCGACGCGCTGGCCGAGGCGGCCGAGGCCGTCGAGGCGGCTGGCGTCGGGACGGCCGTGCCGGCCACCACCGCCGACAGCCGGGACCTGGCCGGCTCGGGCGTCTGACCCAGCCCAACCTGCCGCCCTCCGCGACCGGGGGCTCCGCCCATTCTCCCGGTCGCTTCGGGCGGGTAGGCCAACCTGCCGCCCTCCGCGACCGGGGGCTCCGCCCATTCTCCCGGTCGCTTCGGGCGGGTGGGCCAACCTGCCGCCCTCCGCGACCGGGGGCTCCGCCCATTCTCCCGGTCGCTTCGGGCGGGTGGCCATCGGCGCCGGTGAACTGACCGGCGCGAACTGATCTCGAGTGAGCCCGTCACCGGCCAAACCGGCGGCGGGCTCACGCCGTTGCGGGCCCGCTCGGGCAACGCCACCATCAACGTCCTCATCGCACGGCGTGCCCGACGGCGGGAGCATTCCGGCCCCAGCCCGCTCACGCTGATCGGGCCGCGAGGGACGGACTCACCGGTCCGAGCCGGCCATCCGGTCCATCAGGCGGCCGGCCAGGTGGAGCAGGCCGCGCTCGGCTTCGGTCAGGCCGGCCATCGCCGCCGCCAGCCAGCGGTCCCGGGCGGCCATGTCGTCCCGCAGCGCCGCCCGTCCCGCCGGCGTGATCGCGATCAGCGAGCGCCGGCGATCCGCCTCGTCCTGTGTACGGGAGATCAGCCCGGCCGCCGCCAGCTCCGTGAACACCCGGGTCAGTGACTGCGGGAGCTGGTGTTCGGCCGCCGCGAGCTCACCCGGCGTCGTCGGGCCGGACCGGTTCAGGTGGCTCAGGACCACCAGCTTGTTCCCGCTCAGGGCATCGGCCGGCCGGGCCGCGCGCATGCGCTGGCCGAGCCGGACCGTCCCGCGCCGGATGTCCGCCACGACCTCGGCGGGGACGGCGTCCGCCGGGTCCGGCGCAGGGAACTGGCTCGCCACATCGCTACGCTATCACTTACTATTCTGCAGGCTGGCCAGCGCGGGTGCAGGAGTCTAGAGCGGATGGCGGTACGCGATGACTGAATATCGGCTGGGGCGGTCGGTGGCCACCCTGCGCACCGCCGCCGGGCCGTCGGCGGTGACGGTGATGGCCGTCCTGACCTCGTTCGGGCTGGCCTACCTGATCCACCGGACGGCGGGCGCCGGCCTCGACGTCGTCGTCCAGGCGGTCGTGCTGGCCATGACGATGGCCCAGGCGGCGAGCCGGGGGCGCGGTCCCGGCGCCCCCGGCTCCGGCTGGCGGGCCCAACTGCTCAGCTATGCCTTGCTACCGGTCGTCGCGGTGGCCGCCGCCGGCGACGGCGTGCTGCTCACGCACCACCCCGACGCCGGCCAGGTGCTGTTCGTCCTGATCATCACCGGGTCGGTCTACGTGCGCCGGTTCGGGCCGTTGGCCAGCCGGCTCGGCAGCCTGGCCGCGCTGCCGCTGATCGCGATCCTGATCGTGCACATCCCGGTCGCCCCGGGCCACGGCGGCGAGGTCGCCCACGCGCTGTGGATGGCCGCGAGCGCGGTCGTCGTCGGCTTCGTCGTCGGGATCAGCCGGGCGGCGGGCCGGCGCCTCGGCGTGATCGACGCCGATCCCCCCGAGGCCGCGCCGCGGCCAGCCGCGCCGCCCACGCCCGCTCCCGCTCCCGCTCCCGCTCCCACCCCCACTCCCGCTCCCACCCCCACCCCCGCGGCCCCGGCCGGCGGACCGTCTCGCCATCGGTTGCCGGCCAGCACGGCCATGGCCGCGCAGACCGGCGTCGCGCTCGGCTGCGCGTTCGTGGCCGGGCACCTGCTGTTTCCCGACCACGTCATGTGGACGGTGCTGACGGCCTACATCGTCGCCGGCGGCTCGCGCGGGCGGGCCGACGCGCTGCACACGGCCGGGTTACGCCTGGTCGGGGCAGCTCTGGGCACGGTGGCGGCGACCCTGGTCGGCTCGGCGTTCGGGCCGGGTGAGCGGATCTCGATCGTCGCCATCTTCGTCGTCCTGGCCGCCGCCACCCTGCTGCGGGCGGTGAGCTACGCCTTCTGGGCGGCCGGGGTGACGGCCATGCTGTCCCTGCTGTACGGCTACTTCGGCGAGGTAGGGGCGGGTTTCCTGCGTGAGCGGCTGGAAGCCATCGGCGTCGGGGCCGTGATCGCGGTCGCGGCGGCCTGGCTGCTGCTGCCGGTCCGCACGGTGGACGTCGCCCGGCGCTGGATCGCCGACGCGCTGGCCGACCTGAGCGCGCTGCTGGCGGCCCACCGGTCCGAGCCGGCGGCCGTCGGCGGGCACGCGGCCCGGCTGCGCGCCTCCGTGCTGCGGCTGGAGACGCTGCACCGGCCGCTTTCGCTCGAGCGGCGCCTGCGCGGATCGGCGTTGGCGGCCCGGTTCGTCCCGGCCGGGCAGCCGCGTCCGGGCCCGGGGGAGCGGCGGCACATCGCCGACGCGCTCGAGGCGATGCCACTCCTGTTGCCGGCCGTGGACGTCCTGCGGACCACCGAGACCGGCGACTGGCCGTCGAGGCTGAAGGTGCTGAGCGGGTCCGTTCGGATGAACGTCGGCGCCGTGCGCCGGGCGATCGGCCGCCGGCCGGGAGATCCGTTCCGGCCGGCGGGGCGGTCGGCTGACGAGTACGGGCCGGTCGCCGTCGCCCTGGCCGACATCGACGAGGTGCTGGCCGGGCTGGCCGGGGTGTTCGGCGATCCGCCACCGCCCGAACCCAAGCCCGAGGTGGTGGCGAGGAAAGGGCAATAAAACGCCTCCGGTACGAAAACCCGACATCCAGTCCCATCGGCCCGGCCTAGATTCCGGTCGCCAGACGGGGACACGGCGGCCAAACATTGACGATGTTGAACGATGGGGAAATAGGAAGTTACCGGTCATGGACGGTTGCCGGCCATATCGCCGCGGCCGTCGACATCGTCCGTGGACGGGCCTATAAAGTTCTCCGTGGGTGATACGATTCTTGTCCTTGTGGTGATCACCGCGCTAGCGTTCGACTTCACCAACGGCTTTCATGACACCGGCAACGCCATGGCGACCTCGATCGCGACGGGCGCACTGCGGCCCAAGGTCGCGGTAGCACTGTCCGGACTTCTCAACCTGATCGGCTCGTTCCTGTCGCTGACCGTGGCGGCGACCATCGCCAGCGGCCTCGTCGACACGAAGCTCGTCACGCTGACGGTGGTATTCGCGGGCCTGGTCGGCGGCATTACCTGGAACCTCATCACGTGGTACTTCGGAATTCCGTCGAGTTCTTCGCACGCGCTGATCGGCGGAGTGGTCGGGGCAACGATCGCCGCCGCCGGCAGCCACGGCGTGAAATGGCACGGCCTGGTTTCCAAGGTTATTATCCCGGCCGGCCTGTCACCCATTATCGCGGTGCTGATCGCGGCGATCGGGACGTGGCTCGTCTATCGCCTCAGCCGTGACGTGCCGGACCGGGCCCGCGGCCACGGCTTCCGGATCGGTCAGATCGGCTCGGCTTCGATGGTGTCGCTCGCGCACGGGACGAACGACGCGCAGAAGACGATGGGCATCATCACCCTGGCCCTGATCGCCAACCACAACCTCGACTCCGGGGCCAAGGCGCCGTTCTGGGTCATCCTGACCTGCGCGATCGCGATCAGCGCCGGCACCTACCTGGGTGGCTGGCGGGTCATCCGCACCCTGGGCAAGGGCCTGGTCGAGATCGAGGCGCCGCAGGGCATGGCGGCCGAGTCGTCCTCGGCGGCCACGATCCTGCTCTCCAGCCACTTCGGCTACTCGCTGTCGACCACCCACGTGGCCACCGGTTCCATTCTCGGCACCGGCATCGGCAAAAAGGGCGCCGAGGTGCGCTGGGGCGTCGCCGGCCGGATGGCCACCGCCTGGCTGTTCACCCTGCCCTCGGCCGGGCTGGTCGGCGCCGGCTGCTACGGCATCGCGGCCGGCATCGGTGGCTCGGCCGGCGTCATCGTCATGTTCCTGATCCTGGCGGCGGCCTCGGCGGCGCTCTTCCTCAAGGCGCGCCAGAACAACGTCAACCACGAGAACGTGAACGCCGAGTGGGACGGCGGCGTCGTCCCGGCCGAGCGGCCGGCCGAGCCGGTAGCGGCCTGACGACCCCGATTTCACGAAAGGACATCCGGCCGTGAACACCTGGATCAATCTGCACGCGCTCTGGAAGATCGTTGTGCTGGGCCTCATCACCGGCGCCGGCCTACCGGCCGTGTTCGCCATCGGGCTGCGGGCGCTGAGCCTGCCCGGCTCGGGCCGCACAGTAAGGGCCGACTCCGACGAGATCGTCGGTGGGAGCCCCCTCGGTATCGCGGCGGCGGGGCTGTGCTTCGCCGTGGTGCTGGCCGGCATCGCCTGGGGTATCTACTACATCGTCAACGGGTGATCGCGGCTCTCGCCGCGGTACATCCAGGTTTCAGGGAAAGGGACGCGTGACGTGTCGGCACCCCGGTTTCTGGCTTCGATCATAGGATGGCTGCGCGCGGGCTATCCGGAAGGCGTGCCCGAGCACGACTACGTGCCCCTGTTCGCCCTGCTGGCCCGGAAACTCACCACGGACGAGGTCGCGGTGGTGGCGGCGGAGCTCGCGGCCGAGGGGGGCTCGCCGGCGGCCATTCGCGAGGCTATCGAGACGATGACGAAGAGCGAGCCGTTGGAAAGCGACATCGGCCGGGTCAGCGCCAAGCTCGCCGCCGGCGGCTGGCCGCTGGCGGAATCCGAGCGTAACGGCGCGCCCGGCTGAGTCATTTTCGCCGGCGGACGCGGCCGTGTCCCGCCCTCATCACCGACTTCGTCACGTTCGCCGCTCTGCTGCGTTACATTGAGTTGGTCGTGGAGTCGGACACGGATGATTAACTGCGTGGGCTGATGGCCGATGTTGGTCCTGAGGCGGAGGATGCCTACGTGACCATCGCGGAGATGCGCGACGCAAAAGGCCAGGCAAAAGGCTTGGCCGAGACGCTCGTCGAGCTGCTGGACATCAGGTTCGGCCCGCTTCCCGAAGCGGTGCTGACCACCGTTCGCGACGCCTCCACTGAGAGGCTGAAGGTCTGGACCGCCCGCGTCCTGACCATCGAGACGCTCGATCAACTCTTCGACTGTCAGCGCCGCGGCTCGCGGATGAGCGGCGGGCGACGAGCGCGGAGCCGGCCGCGCTCAGCAGGGCCAGGCCGCGGGCGATGATTGTCTCCTAGCCGAGCGTGCCGAGCCGGTCTGAGCGTCAGGCGGTCAGGCGGGCGCGGCCGGCGCGGAAGAAGGCAAGAGCCGCCTCCTCGTCGTGGACGTCGTCCCAGGTCAGCGCGGCGCCGAACGGGGCGTTCCAGAAGTCGTCGGGCGGTGGCGGGCTCGCCGGGCCGACGTAGAGGTAGGGCGCCGGGACGGACTCGTCGCCGGGGGAGGCTCCGTAGTTGACGCCGGCGGCGCTCAGCGCGACGTCGGCATGCTCGGGCCAGAGGGTGATCTCGCTCGGCTCGTCGGCGGCGATCTCGGCGCGCAGGCGGCGCAGGGCGGCGTCGCCGAGCGCGTACCAGGCGGCGAGGCGCCCGGCCGCGATCGGGTCTATCTCCAGCGGGCGGTCGGGCTCGAGCGGGGTGGCCAGCGGGTAGACCGCCCCGGGGCCGCCGGGTGGGATGCCGACCAGGTCGGCCGCGGCCCGGACGGTGCTCAGCGGAGCCCGGTGCTCCGTCCCGAGGCCGTCCTCACCGGCCGGGCCGTCGCCGGTCTCCTCACTGCCGCCGGTCTGCTCGCGGACGACCAGGTCGACGCCGTCCACGGCCACGACCGTCCCCGACGGCCCGAACGGCGGCGTGGCGAAGCCACCGGTCGAGACGACCAGGCCGATGCGCCCGATCGCCCGGTAGCGCGCCGCCGCCAGCACGTGCTCGGCGACGGCGTGCAGGCTCTCGCGGGTGCGGACCAGTGTGCTGTCGGGCCAGGCGCCGTCGGTCGGCGCGTCACTCGTGCGCATCTGGTCACCGTACGCATCCCAGAGCGGCAGTGAGTGGACCCGGCACGAGCAGCGGGGAAGCGCGGGCCTCGCGCCTAGCGCGGGGCGGCGTCCCCGGTCGGCGCGGGCGCGGCGGCGGGCGCCGCGACCTCGGCCGGAGCGACCGGCACGGCGGCCGCCGGGGTCGCCGAAGCGGCCGGCAGCGCGACCGGGGCGGCCGGAGCCGACTCAGACTTCGCCGAGTCGTCCTGCATGCCCTTCACCTCGGCCTTGAAGATCCGCATGGACCGGCCGACCGACCGGGCCGCGTCCGGCAGCTTCTTCGACCCGAACAGCAGCACGAACACGATCGCCACGATCAGCAGGTGCCACGGACTGAACTCGCCCACCGCTGCCCTCGTTTCCTTCTCGATGTCATCAGAACGGATGCGCCGCCCCATCCGATTGTGCGCGGCCCCGCCGGCCGCTGTCAGTGGGGTGGGCCAGGGAAGGATGTGGTGTTGACTTATGTGTGCGTCACGCATATGTTCGAACCATGACCACGACGACCCTGGAGACCGCGTTCGAGATCAAGTCCTGGGACGAACAGCCGTACCGCGAGGAGTCCGACGGCTCCAAGTTCTGCCGCAACGACGTCGTGCTGGCCGGCACCGGCGACGGCCTGGCTGACGCCGGGTTCGAAGGTCTGCTGCACTACCGGCCCGACGGCACCAGCACCTTCGTGATGCTCATGCGGATCTCTGGCCGGCTTTCCGGGCGGAGCGGTGGCTTAGTCCTGAGCGGGACCGGGGCGTACGACGGTCAGACCGCGCGCTGCGAGATGACGATCGTGCCCGGCAGCGGCACCGGCGAGCTGGCCGGGATCACCGGCTCGGCGGCCAGCGTCTCCACTCACGCCGACTATCCGCGAATGCCCGTCACGCTCACCTACGAACTGGCGTGACCGATCCGCCCAGCCCGTCAGACATGGCCGTTTCCGGAGGACGGGGCGGGCCGTCAGATAGGACGGGTCAGGCGGATCAGGTGGATCCGACCAGCCCGGCCGGGGTGGCGAACGTCCTGGGCGCGCTCGCGCTTGCTGTCAGTGACCGGGCCGAGCGGGCCGTGGAGGCTCGCACCGGCCTGGCGTCGACGTCGGCCGCCGCCCTCAACGCGCTGCGCGAGTTCCTGGACCGTCCCAGCGTCGAGGACCTGCGCCGAGTGCTGGGCCTGACTCATTCGGGCACGGTCCGCCTGGTCGATCGGCTGGCCGCCACCGGCCTGGTCGCCCGGGCCGGTGGGGTGGACGGCCGGTCGCGCCAGGTGGTCCTCACCGAGGAGGGCCGCCGGCTCGCGGCCGAGGCGGCTCGGGCGCGGGGCGAGGCGCTGTCCGGCTTACTCGACGGCTTCGACGACGCCGAGCGGTCGGCGTTGCGGTCGGCGCTCGGCCGGCTGGTCGGCGCGGTCGTGGCGACCAAGGACGGCGGTGCCTGGACCTGCCGGTTCTGCCACCTGGCCGCCTGCGGGCGGGCCGCCGGTCACTGCCCGGCCGCGACCGCCGCCGCGGCCCGCTACGGCCCGATCTCCGGGGTGCCGCCGGACTGACGGCGGGTGGTCCGTCCGGTTGTGATCACTTCCGTCGAGATCAACATCGGCTATGATCAGTCTGGCGTCGACCAGCGGCATCGCGTCACCTAGGTTGGTAGAATTGACGGTTCCCAGTGGTTCGCGCGTGGCCGCGTGTGACGGATGGACGGTGGCAAACATCGAGTTACCACCCGATGAGTCGTGGCCCGGTGAGTGACGGAGCGTCGGCGCCCATCGGCCGGCCGAGCTGGAGTACCGCCGACGAGGTCGCATCGCGCCGCCGGTACGTCGTCGTCGCGGACCAGATTCTGGCCGCGATCTCGGCCGGGCGGCTGAACCCGGGCGACCGACTGCCGAACGAGCGTGAGCTGGCGGAGATCTGCGAGACGAGCCGGACGACGGTCCGTGACGCGCTGCTGGCGCTGGAGCTGTTCGGGGTGGTCGAGGTCCGGCCCGGGTCCGGTGCCTACGTCAGCAACCTGCGCTCGCCTCGCCGGGTCGCCGACAGCGTCATGCTCGACTCGGTCCCTCGGGACCTGCTGGAGGCGCGCCTGTCGATCGAGCCGGCTGTGGCCCGGGTCTGCGCCAGCCGTCTGGGGCCGCCTGACATCGCCCGGCTGGAGGGTCTGATCGATGCGTGCGAGCGGGAGGGGGCGCGCGCGGCTTCCGGAGAGCTGGAGGCCTTCCTGCGGATGAGCCACGCTTTCCACTCGGAGCTGGCGGCCAGCTGCGGCAACAGCATCCTGGCCGACCTGACTCGCCAGCTGGTGGACGTGACGGCTCACCCGCTGTGGATGGTCGTCAACGCGATGCACGTCCGGGAGCCGGCCGCCCGGGCGGCTCAGATCAGTGAGCACAGGGAGATCCTGGCCGCCGTGGCGGCCGGTGACGCCGAGGCCGCCGCCGCGGCGATGACGGCCCATCTCGGCCGGCTCGACGACAACATCTTCGGCCAGGCCGCCGGCATCCAGGCCGGAGCGGCGGCCATCGCTCGCCGACGCCCCGAGCTCGCGTAGCCCCGGGGCGCCGGGCGCGGTATCGGTCGAACGAGCCGAGCCGTCGGACGAACGAGCCGAGCCGTCCGTCGAACCGCGTGTCAGCTGAACGGTTGGGTTGTCAGCCGAGCAGCGGCTCGATGTCCTGGGCGATCTGCTCCGGGGTGGCGGTGGACTCGTAGCGGCGGATGACGTTGCCATCCCGGCCGACGAGGAACTTGGTGAAGTTCCACTTCACGTCGTCGGACTCAAGGACGTTCGGCACCCGGTCCTTCAGGTGCTTGTACAGGGGGTTGTCCGCGCTGAAGTCGCCCTTGGCCTGGGAACGCAACCAGGCATAGAGCGGGGCGGCGCCCGGGCCGTTGACCTCGATCTTCTCGAAGATCGGGAAGGTGACGTTGTAGGTCGTCGAGCAGAACTCGGCGATCTCGTCCTGGGTGCCCGGCTCCTGCCCGCCAAACTGGTTGCACGGGAAGCCGAGGATCTCCAGGCCGCGGTCGGCGTCCTTGCGGTAGAGCGCCTCCAGACCCTCGTACTGCGGGGTGAAGCCGCACTTGCTGGCCACGTTGACGATCAGCAGGACCTTGCCGGCGTAGTCGCTCAGCGCACGGGGCGATCCGTCCGCGGCGTTGACGGTGAAGTCGTAGATGCTCATCAGGCGTCCTCAGCTACTCGGGGGCTCAAACGGTGCGTTCCCCGACGCTAACCCCGCCGCCGTTATTTATGCAACCACCAAGGTGACATAAATGAGGGAGCGAGGGTCCCTGTCCCGCCGGCCCATCAGGCCGGCGCGGCCTCGCACCGCTGCTTCAGTCCGGCGGCTTCGGTGGTGATGTAGCGCTGGGTCCGCCGGCCGGTCAGCCGTCCGACCATGCCGGCCAGCGCGCCCGAGTGCTCGATGCCCAGCGTGACGGCCACCCCGCCGTCGGTCGGGACGAGCCGGTGGGTCGCCACCGTCGTGACGCCGGCCGAGCGCGACGTCCAGGTGAACGAGCCGCCCGGGGCGATCTCGGTGATCGTCCAGTCGAGCGTCGGCATCCCGGGCTGCTTGATCCGGGCGACGCCGCCGGTCGTGAAGTCTCCCTCGACCCAGTCCACGCTCAGGACGGTCGGCGTCCAGTCCGGCCAGTGGACGACGTCCGTCAGTACGGCCCAGACCCGTTCCGGTGCCGCATTGATCGTCGTGGATGTCTCGAAGTGCATGGCTTCCTCCAGGGGGTTGTGCCGCCATTGTCTGTACCAAGTGGTACATGTACCATCTGGTACATGGCACGGCAAGGGGCGCGGGCGTCCACCAGCGGTCGCGAGACCCTTCTGACCCGCGCAATCGCCTATCTGGCCAGCCACGGCGTCGCCGAGATGACACTGCGCGGCCTCGCCGCCGAGCTCGGGACCAGCCACCGGATGCTGATCTACCACTTCGGTTCCCGGGACGGCCTGCTGGTCGAGGTCGTCCGGGCGCTGGAGGCCCAGCAGCTCGCGGCCCTGTCCGAGCTGCGCCTCGACCCGAGCGCGTCCCCGGTCGAGATCGCCCGGCGGATGTGGGCCCAGCTCAGCGATCCGGCCCTCGCCCCGTACGAGCGGCTGTTCTTCGAGCTCTACGGCCAGGCCCTGCAGGGACGGCCCTTCGCCGTCCCGATGCTGGACGGGATCGTCACCTCCTGGCTCGGCCCGCTCACCGACTTCCTGATCGCGGACGGCGTGCCGCCGGACGTGGCGCGGCCCCGGGCCCGGGCGTCGCTCGCGCTCACCCGGGGCCTGCTGCTCGACCTGCTGGCCACCGGCGACCGCGACGGTGTGAACGAGGCGATGGAGGAGATGCTGGCCGACTACTCCCGCCGCGAGCTCGACCCCGAGCGGGAGTGAGGCCGGGGCGGAGGTTTGACAACCTGGTCATCTGGGACACGATTCGGCATGAGCCGAGCGGTGATCGCGCAAGACGGGAGTCACGATGGCGGACCTTGATAAGAGCGCGTCCGAAACCGGCGCCTCGGGCGGCCCCGTCGGCCAGCAGGCCGCCCTCCGCGACCGGGGGCTCCGCCCATTTTCCCGGTCGCTTCGGGCGGGTGGCCATCGGATCGCGCCGGACGTGACTCCGGGCGACTGGGCGCCACTCATGCGGCTGCGCGCGTTCGGGATCGCCGGCGGCGTTCGCGTCAGCACCTGACGGGCGGCGCAGCGTGACCACTGCGCGGACGAGCACCTGGAACCCGGTCGCGCTCATCCCGGCGCCGGGATGGCGGGCCGTCTACTACGCCTACGACGACGACCCGGTCGTCCCCCACGGCTGGGAGAGCTACCCGCTCGTCGGGTGGGCGCTGTGCGAGGCGGTCCGCTGGCATCCGGGGACCGGCCGGGCGCTGCCACCGGACCGGGACAGCCCGGAGAAGAACGCCGTCCACGGTGTGATCGTCATCGAGGGCGACTGGGTCGACGTGGTGCCGATGGCCGCCGGCTTCTGGCGCTACCTGGCGCCGGACGAGCCCGACCCGACCCCCGAGGAGTTCGCCGCCGAACGCGACCGCCTGCGCCGCCACGCCGTCGGCTGACAGCGACCGGCGCCGGGGGCCGGGGTCAGGCCGCGAGGTGCGCGTGTTCGGGCGGCGGGGCGGTTGCCCAGCGCAGGGTGCCGATGACGCTGTGCCCGGCCAGGCGGACGACCGTCGCCTCCGCCACCGGCAGGTAGGGCAGGCGCAGCGGCCAGCGCGTCCAGGCCGGGAGCAGACCTACCGCCGCGCCGGCCAGCGCCCCGTAGGGCAGCCGGGCCGGCGTGGGCAGCGGCGGCCGCAGCAGCAGGTAGCGGGCGGCCTGGCGGGCCTCCGGCGTCCCGGCCAACTCCGGCCGGTAGCGGGCCAGCGTGGCCCTCAGCTCCGCCTCGGAGCGGGGCGGGTCGATGACGCCGAGCCGCTCGGCGATGCTGGCCGCGTCGGCCAGGTAGGCGTCGCGCTGGGCCGGCGTGAGCGGCCCCGGTGCCCCGTAGCGCTGGTAGGCGGCCAGGAAGCTGTCGACTTCAACCCGTTTGTGTCACAATCGAGACGGCAATCCCGGGTTCGGCCTGATGGGCACGTACCACCCGAGCAACCTCAAGGCGTTTGCGGGCTCCGCCCTTGCAGAGGTCGGCATGTACGACGAGGCGGCCCCGCGCCTGGCGGAAGCCGCTGACAGCCTGCACGGCTCACCAGCCGCAGGCATCCGCGCGTACGTCTGGGTGTACCAGGCCCGCGCCGCGCTCGGCCAGGGCGACCTCGACAAGGCGCACGACGTGGCGTCCAAGGCCGTCACGATGGCCGACGCCAGGCCCACGGCGTTCATCGCCGGCTCTGTGGTTCAGCTCGACCTCATGGCGGGCGGCGCGTTCTCGGATCTCGTCGACCGCGTCAGGCCCTGGGGCTTCCTGCCTCCATCGACGGTGTAGCTCCACACCACCCTGGTGCGGGGGGTGTGGAGATCAACTAAACTCAACAGAGACCGGCCAAGGTGGGGCGGTGCGGGCGACCGACTGAGCGGCCCGATCGGCGCACCGTGCCCGGTGGCGGAGGATCACATCGCGTGACTTGGCCTCACACCTGAGATACTGTTATCTCTGCGAACAGCAGCCAAGGGGCTCCCGGCAAGGATCTTTGGCTAACTGCCCGGCGACGACCGGCGGGTGCCGTCACACCCCACTCGACCGGTCGCCGTGCCTGGTGATGGCTATGTCAGTCACCCCCACGCCTCTCGGTTCTGGTCGTCACCGCTGTCACGGGACGAAGTTACGGTTGTTCCGCGCGTGCTGATCATCGCCGCGCGTCTCTGCTTTCGCTGCCATTGGTCATCAGGAACCTGCTTTACCGCGGGGAGCCCGCAGCGGTCCCTGAGGTCGTGACGACGATCCCCGGGCCCGCGATCCTCCACCGATTTTCCTGGGTCCTGGTCACCAGGCCGTTTCGCTCGGCACGAACCAAGAGGTTGTAGACGCTCTGCTGCGGAGCCTTCCACTGCTGCTCCACCCAATTGCGCTTCTCGAACTCCCTGAACACCTCGACCGGTCGGAGGGGACCAGGTGCAGCACTCAGGATTTCGAGGAGGTGACGCGTGGAGACGCTTAGGTCGCTCACCGCGACATGCGCGTCCTCCGCCGTGTCAGGCGACGTTTGACCGTGCCCGGGTATCGCCGTGTTGGCGTCCTGTTGTTCTTGTTCTTCTACTTCATGGCCCTGCCGCTCGAGCAGGTGTTTGACCGAGTTGACGGTCTCAGTCGCCCTAATCAGGGCATCCTCGGCCGCTTTGAAGTCGGCCTCCGCTCTGGCGAAGCGGAGGTGAGCAAGGTTGCGCTCAGTCGTGGCGCGCTCCATGTCGACTGTTGCAGCCCGAAACGCCGCCCTAAGGGCTGCGGCGAGGTCTGGCTGCTGCGTGCTCATGGAACCAAGGTACAGGGGGGGTTCGGATCTGTCCAGGAGGCGGCTTAGAAAATGAAGCACATGCCGATCGGGCTTCAACACGCCCGCGACCGCCTCTGATTCGCCAGCCCCCGCCAGGCCAAACACGATGTTGCCGGAGCATGGGGGCCTCTGCGCTTGCGCGCGGGGTGTGTGCAGGCGGCACCCCTTTCTAGGTCGCCGGGCCGTGGTCGTTCGGTTCGGCGCAGTGAGAGTTGATCTCAAGGAGGGCTCACCCCGACGCTTCGTCATGCCTCACAAGAGCCCCGAGCCCCGCTCGATGCGCGGTGCCCGGCGCATGATGGGAGTCATGGTGGGCAGCACGGTCGTACTCGGACGGGCGGAGGACCTGCGGATCTGGCTCGGCAGCCAGGTGTTAGGCCGGGTGGCTGGGTCCGAGGGGCCAGCACGCCGCGAGCGGATCTTCGAGGCTCCGGGCGAGCGCTGGTTCACCGAGGACCGTCCGATCCGCCGGGTGCACGCGGATGCCTCGATGTTCGTTGGCGGCTTGCGCGCGCTTCTGTTCCAGTCGCTGCACCCGCTCGCGATGGCCGGGGTTGCCGAGCACTCCGATTACCGCCACGACCCGTGGGGACGCCTCCAGCAGACCAGCTACTTCCTCGCCATGACGACCTACGGCCCGGCCGAGGGGGCCGAGCGCGCGGTGGCCAAGGTGCGCGGCGTACACCGCCGAGTCCACGGCACTGCGCCCGACGGGCGGCCGTATGACGCCTCCGACCCACACCTGTTGCGCTGGGTGCACGTAGCCGAGACAGATAGCTTCCTCGCAGCCTTCCAGCGGTACGGCCACACCCCGCTAAGTCCTGATGAGTGTGACGGCTACATCGCCGATATGGCTGTCGTCGGCCGACACCTGGGCATCCCCGATCTTCCCGAGACGCGCGAGGAGTTGGACGCCGCGATTCGGGAGTACAGACCAGAACTCGGCGGAACCCCAGAGGCCCGTGCGGCTGCTAGGTACCTGCTGCTTCGAGCACCCCTGCCCTTGCCCGCGCGGGCGCCGTATAGCGCGCTGGCAACGGCTGCGGTGGGCCTCATGCCTGCCTGGACGCGGTGGCCTCTGAGGCTGCCCTACCTGCCCGCAGTTGAGGCCACGGCGGGTCGCATCGCTGGGCAGTCGATCGTTTCGACCATCCGATGGGCGATGGGGCCTCGGCGCGACTGAGGCTGAGCGTGGCCTCGCCGGACGGCGTGGAAAAGTCAAGATCAACTGGAATGGCACGGTCCGCCGCCCAGGCTGACAGGATCGGGCGGCGGACCGTGCCGGCTCAATCGCGGAGGAAGGCCGCGATCGCGACAGCCACCCCAAGCACCGCGATCACAGCGGCTCCACCTGCAAGCACCGAGGTGGCGACCGATGCGCCTGCGACGACCGTGAGTATGGCGGCCACGAAGCCCGCGATGAGGGCGAGCGTCCCGCAGAGAAAGACGACCAGAACGCGGGTGGCGAAGGAAGACATGATGATCCGTCCGCGCCCCTCGCCCCGGCACGAGGGGCGCTCTAGCGCGCGAACGAGCCCCAAGTGTTTCCGTGACCGACCGGGACCGGTCTCGGGAACGCACTGGAGCGGCGTTCGGTGCTGTTCAGCTCCGCCCGCCGGTCGGTCGCTGAACTGCGAGTAGATAGCCAGATCCCCATGTCTAGCCTTGGCCCGGCGGTCTTCCAGCCACATGAGAGGGCAAAAGGACCATACCGCAGCCCACCCCACCGCGAGTACCCGGTGTTCGCGACCTCAAGATCAGCGAACCTAGGTGTGATACAAGCACCCTGAAGTGTCGACCTCGGCCGCGTGTACCCAGCCCAGCAGGTGCGGGTCGGCGGCGTCGTAGGGCCGCCCGTCCGGCGCCGTCCCGTGGACGCGCCGGAGCACGCCCCGCACCCTGGCGATCGCCCGGTCGGCCTCCGCGACCGGCCCGAACGTCGTCGCCGCGATGAAGAAGCTGGTGCGCTGCAGCCGTCCCCACGGGTCCTCGCGGTAGTCCGAGTGCCCGGCCACCCCGGCCATGGCCAGTGGGTGCAGCGACTGGAGCAGCAGCGCCCGCAGGCCGCCGACGAACATCGCCGTGTCGGCGTGCACCCGCCGGATGGGCCGGCCGGGCGGGAAGTACCGCTCGCCCGGCGCCAGGAAGATCCGCTCCCGCCGCTCGAGACGGGCCGGCCCGGCCACCCGGGCGAACACCTGCCCGCCCAGCCACTCCCGCGTCCCCGCTGCCCCCGCCCGTACCCGCGTCAGCACCATCAGTCCATCATGCGTCCGCGCGGGATGACGCGGCTCAGATCGCCCCGGTCACCTCTGTCACCTCGGAACGTGGCACCTCGGGACGCCCACCGGTAGCGGTTCCCGCTCCGGTTCCGGTCCCTGTCCCGGCGCCGGCCACAGCCACAGCCACAGCCACAGCCGCGGCCTCGGCCTCGGCCTCGGCGGCGCTGGCCTCGGCCCGGCTCGCCTCGATGCCGGACAGCGTCCGCAGCGGGATCTCCTTGATGGCGACGGCGCAGATCAGCCCGAGCACGCTGACCGCCGCCGCCACCAGGAACACGATGTCCATCGCGCTCGCGAACCCGGACAGGAACGGGTGGGCGATGGCGTCGGAGATCTTCCGCAGGAACGACGTGTCGTTGAGCGAGCCGCCGCCGCGGACCAGCGCGATCTGGTCGGGGTGCGCGGCGGCCGCCGCGCGGAAGGCCGGGGTGGCCGCCGCGTCCGCGTAGGCGTGGGAGATCTTCGTCGGCGCGGCCGAGAACAGGATGGACAGGAACACCGCCGTGCCCAGCGTGCCGCCCATCTGCCGGAAGAACGTCCCGGACGAGGTGGCGACGCCGATGTCACGGGGGGCGACGGCGTTCTGCATGGCGAGCTGCACGCTCTGCATGCCCAGGCCGATCCCGACGCCGAACAGGAGCATGAACAGGTTGGTCCAGAGGTCGGCGGTGCCGGCGCTGATCGTCGAGAGCAGGGCCAGGGCGGCGATCATGCAGGTGTTGCCGATAACCGGGAAGATCTTGTACCGGCCGGTGGCGGCCGTGATCCGCCCGGCCGTCATCGAGCCGATGATCAGACCGAGGACCAGCGGCAGCATCAGCAGGCCGGACTTGGTCGGCGACGCGCCCTTGACGATCTGGAGGTAGAGCGGCAGCACGGCGAAGGCCGCGAACATCCCGATCCCGCTGATGAACGAGATGCCCGAGCCGAGGCTGAACATCCGCTCGCGGAACATCCGGGGCGGGATCAGCGCCGCGTCACCCATCCGCCGCTCGGCCAGCACGAACCCGACCAGCCCGGCCGCGCTGAGCAGGTAGCAGACGAGCGAGGCCGGCGAGCCCCAACCCCAGTCGCGCCCGCGCTCGGCCACCAGCAGCAGCGGCACGACGGTGACGACGATGGCCAGGGTGCCCCACCAGTCGATCTTCGCCTGGTTGCGCCGGGGCGGCAGCGTGAGGCGCCGCTGGACGACGGCCAGCGCGGCCAGCCCGATCGGCACGTTCACATAGAAGATCCACCGCCAGCCGGTGACGCCCAGGATGCTGTTCTGGCCGGACAGGAAGCCGCCGACCAGCGGCCCGAGCACGCTGGACGTGGCGAAGACGGCCATGAAGTAGCCCATGTACTTTGGGCGCTGCTGCGGCGACAGGATGTCCGCCATGATCGCCAGGGCGAGTGAGAACAGGCCGCCGGCGCCCAGGCCCTGGAAGGCCCGGAAGGCGGCCAGCATGTACATGTTCGTGGCCAGCCCGCACAGCGCGGAGCCGGTGATGAAGATGGTGATCGCCAGCAGGTAGAACGGCTTGCGGCCGTAGATGTCGGACAGCTTGCCGTAGAGCGGCGTCGTGATCGTCGCCGTGATGAGGAACGCCGTCGTCACCCAGGCCTGGACCGACAGCCCGTGCAGGTCGTCGCCGATCCGGCGGATCGCGGTCGAGACGACGGTCTGGTCGAGGGCGGCCAGGAACATGCCCAGCATCAGGCCGGTGATGATCGCCATGATCTGGCGGTGGGTTATCGGGCCGTCGGATGCCTCGGGTTTCTCCTTCGCGGCTTCGGCGGGTGCGTGGGCCGTCATCGCTGCTCCTTCCCCGTAGTGCGGAGTTCGTAGCTTTCAAGATCGTTGATGTAGGTGTCGATCAGGCGCGCGAACAGCTCGAGGTCGCCCTCGCTCCAGTCGGCCATGACCTCGCGGAGGGTCTCCTGGCGCAGGCGGCGGTGTTCCTCGAACACCTCTTCGCCGGCCGGGGTGAGGGCCAGCAGGGCCGCCCGCCGGTCGCGCGGGTCGGGCCGCCGTTCGGCGTAACCGTCCCGGACCAGCGCCGCCACCTGCCGGCTGATCGTGGACGGGTCGGACCGGACACACTCGGCCAGCGCGCTGGCCCGCATCGGCCCCCCGCTGGCCAGCGCCGAGATGAGGACGTCGGCGGATTTCTCGACGTCGTGCCGGGCGCGGGCCAGGTACTGCTCGCGGATCCGGTGGAAGGTCCGCGACAGGCGCTGGAGGCTGTAGGCGAGGTTGGCGACGATCTCGTCCGGGGCCGCTGAGCGCGGGTGCCGGCCCGGTTCGTCCGCCGGACCTTCAGCCGTGCCGTCAGGGGAGCCGTGAGTGGTGCCGTCAGTGGAGGCGTCAGTGGGGCCGTCGGCCGGGGTGCCCAGCTCCGGCGGGTGGTTCGCGATATCAGTTGCTTGGGGCATGCAACTATCTTACGCGGTCCGGCGCCCGCGTGCCGGCCAGGCAGCGCTTTCATGAAACTCACATGTGGCGTCGCCTAGGGTCCGCGCATGCGGGTGCTCGTGGTCGAGGATGAGGTGCGGACCGCCGCCCTGCTTCGGCGGGGCCTGGCCGAGGAGGGGTTCGCGGTCGACACGGTGGCCGACGGTCTGGAGGCGGTCTGGCAGGCGACTGAGGTCACCTATGATGTGATCGTCCTGGATGTGATGCTGCCGGGCATCGACGGATTCGAGGTCTGCCGCCGGCTGCGTCAGGCCCGGCGGTGGTCGCCGGTCCTGATGCTCACCGCGCGGGGCGCGGTCACCGACCGGGTACGGGGGCTCAACGTCGGCGCGGACGACTACCTGGCCAAGCCGTTCAGCTTCGCCGAGCTGACTGCCCGGCTACGCGCCCTGATCCGGCGCGGCGCCCAGGCCCGGCCGGCCGTGCTCGAGGCCGGCGGCCTGTTCCTCGACCCGGCCGAGCGGCGGGTCAGCCGGGACGGGGCGCCCATCGAGCTGTCGTCCAAGGAGTTCGCCCTGCTGGAGTACCTGATGCGCCATCCGGAGCAGGCGCTGAGCCGCCGCGCGATCCTCGAGCACGTCTGGGACTTCGCCTACGACGGCACGTCCAACGTCGTGGACCAGTACGTGGCCTACCTGCGGCGCAAGATCGACCGGCCGTTCGGTGTGAGCCAGCTCGAGACCGTGCGCGGAGTCGGTTACCGGCTGTTGGCCCGGCCGGTGCCGGCCGCGCCGAGCGCGGGCTAGCGGGCCCTGGCCGGCTGACTGGGTGCGTCGGGTGCCCATCCGGATCCGTCTGGTGCTGCTGTTCACCGTCGGCACCGCGCTGGTGCTCGCCGTGACCGGCGGCCTGTTCTACCTGCAGCTGCGCGGCAGTCTGCGCAGCTCGCTCGACGCGAGCCTGCAGGCGCGCTCGGACGCGCTGGCCACTCGGCTGACCGGCGCCCGCCAGGTCGACGACGCGACCGTGGCCATCGCCGGCGCCGACACCCAGCTGATCGAGGCGTCGGGCCGGGTCGTCGCCGCGGCGCCGCGCTCCGACACCGTCCCGTTCCTGCCCAGCGATCGGCTCGCGGCCGCCCGGATCGCCCCCGAGCTGGTGACCGTGCGGGTCGGCGAGGACCAGATGCGGGTGCTGGCCGGCCCGGTCACGCTGGCCGGCGGCCGGCGCGATGTCCTGGCGGTCGGCGCGGCAACCGACCTCATCGACGTCTCGGAGGACCGGGTCCGGGACATCATGTTCCTGGCCTGCGGGCCGATGATGGTGCTGGCCGGGGCGGCCGCCTGGGCTCTGTCGGGGGCCGCGTTGCGCCCGGTCGAGCGGATGCGCCGCCAGGCGGCCGAGCTCGGCGTCGCCGACGCCGGCGGGCGGCTGGCCGTCCCCACCACCCGTGACGAGATCGCCGCGCTGGCCCGGACCCTGAACGATCTGCTCAGCCGGATGCACGACGCGCGGGAGCGGGACCGGGCGTTCATCGCCGACGCCGGGCACGAGCTGCGGACCCCACTGACGATCCTCAAGGCCGAGCTCGAGCTGGCCAGCCGGCCCGGCCGCGACCGGGACGAGCTGGTCGAGGCGGTGGCGGGGGCGGCCGCCGAGACCGAGCGGCTGGTGCGCCTGGCCGAGGCACTGCTGGCCCTGGCCCGCTTCGACGCCGAGCCGGCGGACATCCACCGCGAGCCGGTCGACCTGGCCGAGCTGCTGGGCGGCGCGACCCGGGCCGCCGGCTCGGCCGCGCGCGTCGCCGGCGTCGGCTTCCGCCTCGACGTCGACTGCCCGCCGCCGGTCGCCGTGGACGGCGACCGCGTCCGCCAGGCCGTCGACAACCTGATCGCCAACGCGATCCGGTACTCCCCGGCCGGCTCCACGATCGAGATCGCCGCCAGACCGGCGCGCACGAGGCCGGGGCCGGCGGGCGAGCCTGCCGTCCAGCTCACCGTTCGTGATCATGGCTCGGGCTTTCCGCCGGCCTTCCTGCCGCACGCGTTCGAGCGGTTCAGCCGGGCCGACGACGCCCGCGGCCGCGAGGAGGGAGGCGCCGGCCTCGGCCTGCCGATCGTGGCCGCCATCGCCGCCGCCCACGGCGGCGGCGCGGCCGCGGCCAACCATCCCGACGGCGGCGCCGTCGTCACCGTCACCCTGGGGCTCGGCCCGGGCCCGGAACCACCCGAGGCCCCGACGGGCTGATCAGCCCACGGCCGGGCCGGGCTCGCGAGAGCGCTGGTGGCGAGGACGATTGCGAGTCCGACCGCGACGGAGGGAATTCCGACCCGCAGGCCCATCTTTGTGTACTGCCAGGCGGTAACCCCGACGTCGAACCGCGCGGCGGTCCCTCGCCAGAGCAATCCCGCGAGGGCGCCATGGAGAACGAAGACGGGGCCGAAGTTGACGCCGAACAGCAACGGCCAGAGCTGCGTGTGGTTGCCGTGTAGCGCCGGGAGACCGACCAGCAGCGCCGGCAGATTGTTGAGCATATTAGCGCCCAGCATCGCCAGCCCGGCCGTGCGGAGCTGGCTGGCCGTCGAATCGCCGGTGAACAGGTGGTCCAGGCTGAGATGTGGCGCGGCCGCCGTCGCCAGCACCCCGAGTCCGACCGCCAGGCTGACCCCTCCGAACGGAAAGTCGCCCAGCCGCAGGTCGCGAACCAGCATGACGAGGACCAGGTCGGCGATCAGCGCGACGATCCACGACTTGATCCCCAGCGCGTCCCCGACGGTGAAGCCGATGATCACGAACGCGACGATCGGCGTGCCGATCCTCAGCGCGCGGGCGTCGACGGGATCGCGGACCGGGGCGTGATCGGACTCCACCGCCACCAGGCCCCGGTAGGCGAACCAACCGACGGTGGCGGCGGCCAGCGAGGCCGGCCCGAGATGGAGCAGAAAATCGCCCGCCCTCGCCCCGGCGTCGTCGGCGGCGATCAGATTGGTCAGATTGGAGATCGGCAGCGCGCTGGAGGCGAGGCAGGCCAACAATGCTGGCTGATAGGCCAGCATAGTCGGGTCCAGTCCATGCCGGCGGGCGATCCTGATATACAGCGGCGTCAACAGGACGACCGACGCGTCGAGGTTCAGGAAGGTCGTCACCGCCGCCGCGAGAATCCAGAGCCCGCGGTACGGACTGCCGCCGCGGTCCGCCACCGCGGCGGCCGACGCGAAGAATCCGAGCCGGTCGAGCAGAACGGCCAGTGGTACCGCGAACAGCAGAAAGGCGAGGGGCGCGAGCAGCGGACGCACGGCGTGCCAGGCGGCGTCACCGCCGATTCCCCCGGATGTCACCAGAATGGCGGCGGCCAGAACGGGAATGAGCCAGCTCGGCAGACGGGGAGCGAAGACTCCGGCGACGGCCGCGCCCAGCAACAACATCTGGACCACGGCCACCGGTTAGATCCTAATCCCGCCGGCAGCGGATCATCACCGGCGGTGCCCAGCCGCGAGTCCGGCCCGGGACGACCACCGGATGGACCCCTGGCGCACATCGGGTTCACATCGTCACCCCGCCACCATGGCCACGACCGTGGCTGTCGTGAGCGTGGGATGAGGTCCGGATGGGGCATTTCGGGTATTTCGAGGCGGGAGCGATCGGGCTCCTGCAGGGGGTGGCGGAGCTCTTCCCGGTCTCCAGCCTGGGCCACGCCGTCCTGCTGCCGGCTGTCATCGGCGGGTCGTGGCGGCGCGACCTCAACGTCTCCGCGCCCGAGTCGCCGTACCTGGCCTTCATCGTCGCGATCCACGTCGCCACCGCGCTGGCGCTGATCGTCTACTTCCGCCGGGACTGGGTCCGGATCGTGCGCGGCCTGCTGGTCTCGATCCGGGACCGGCGCATCGAGACCTCCGAGGCCCGGCTGGCCTGGCTGCTGATCATCGCGACGATCCCGGTCGGGATCGCCGGGCTGGCCCTGGAGCACCTGTTCCGCACCACGCTGGGAAAGCCGGTGCCGGCGGCGGCGTTCCTCGTGGTCAACGGCGTCATCCTGTTGGCCGGTGAGCGGCTGCGCCGCCGGGAGGCGGTGCCCGGAGCCGCCGGCGGCACCGGGTTCCGGCCCGGTGGGGGACTGGTCGCGCCGGCCGGGCTGCCGCTCCAGAGCCCGTCCCCCGCGCCTACCGGCCTGCCCGCGCCTACCGGCCTGCCCGCGCCTACCGGCGTGCCCGCAACCACCGGCCTGCCCGCGGCCACCGCGGAGGACACGATGCCGGTGGTGATCACGCCGACGCTGGCCCGCCCCGCTCCCGGCCGGGTCCCGCCCGTGGTCGAGGACCCGGCCGAGGATGCGGCCGACGCCGAGGCCCGCGCGTCCGACGAGCGCCTGGCCGGCCTGTCGGTGCGCGACGCTCTGATCATCGGCGGCGCCCAGATCGCCGCGCTCGCCCCCGGCATCAGCCGGTCCGGCTCCAGCCTCATCGGCGGCCTGGTGCGCGGGCTGTCCCACGCCGACGCGGCCCGCTTCGCCTTCCTGCTGGCCACGCCGGTCATCCTGGCCGCCGGCCTGCTCAAGCTGCCCGACCTGGCCGGCCCGCTCGGCGCCGGGGTGCGCGGCCAGACCGTGGTCGGGGCGGTGCTGGCCGGCCTGGCCGCCTACATCTCCGTCCGGTTCCTCAGCTACTGGTTCGAGACCCGGACAGTGCGGCCGTTCGCGGTCTACTCGCTGGTCGTCGGGGCGCTGTGCCTGGTCCGGTTCGGCCTGTTCGGCTGAGCCGGGACGGGCGGGTAGGACGGTGCGCGCCGGGCGGCGGGGTCGGGCTGGACGTCGGAACGGGTCACGGTGACATAGCCGACCAGGACGATGATCACGACCAGGGCCAGCCCGGCCACGGTGCCGTCGCCCAGCCCGACCCCGGAGGATGCCGGCGGCTTGCCCAGCCAGTCGGCGACCGAGGCGCCCAGCGGCCGGGTCAGCACGTAGGAGAGCCAGAACGCGACCACCGGGTTCAGCCCGAAGGCCCGCCAGGCGATGGCCGGGATGAGGATCGCGGCGCCGAACAGCACGGCCGACGGGAAGTAGCCCAGGCCCAGCTCGCCGGCCGTCAGGTCACCGGCGGCGGTGCCCAGGGCGAACGTGGCCAGGACGGTCAGCCAGTAGTAGGTCTCCCGTCGCGCCGTCACGATGCTGTGGATCGACAGCGTGCCCTCGACCCGCCACCAGCGGCGCAGGATCGCGGCGAGGACGGCGGCGTAGAACAGCGTCGTCACGGCGTAGGGCAGGCCGACGATGTGGACGGCGTCGGCGGCGATCGTGCCGAACACAGCGACCATGACCACCGCGAACCAGTAGACCGGCGCCTGGTAGCGCGGCGAGCGCAGCTGGAGCCACATCGCCAGCGCGAAGCCGCCGACGCCGACGATCCCGGCCAGCGGGATGCTCAGGTTCCCCAGGAAGTCGGAGGTAGCCTCGCCCATACCGGTGGTGAGGATCTTGATTGCCCAGAACAGAGCCGTGATCTCAGGTACCTTCGGCGCGGCGGGCTCGCGGCGGATCGCCGCGCGATGGGGGGTTGGCATGCGCTCACCGCATCACCCAGATGATGAGGAATCGGTGAGAGCCCGTGGACGCCCGGTGACGCATGCCCGCGTAACGCGCGCGCGGGGGGCTGGGTGACCTCGCTCGAGCGCCTCGCCGCGCTCCTGCCCGACTGGTCCTGGCCCGTGCTGGACGCGGGCTCGGCGGCGGACAAGGAGGGGGTGGCGGACAAGGAGGGGGCGGCGCCGGACCTGTCGCCGGTCCGGCTGGTCGGACCGTTCTCGACCGAGCTGGACCGTCTGGACCCCGCCGGCTTCGATGGCCCGCTGCGCGGCCTGCGGCTGGGGGTGAAGGAGAACATCGCGCTGGCCGGCCTGCCGCCCCGGGCTGGTGTCCCGGCCCGCGACGCGCTCCCGCCGGCGGCGGCCGACGCGCCCGCCGTCGCCCGCCTGCTGGCCGCCGGGGCCCACCTGGTCGGCGCCTGCCGGATGCATGAGCTGGCCTTCGGCGTCACCGGAGTCAACCGGTCCGACGGGACGCCGGCCCATCCGCTCGACCCGGAGCGCATCCCCGGCGGGTCCAGCTCCGGTTCGGCGGTCGCGGTCGGGCTCGGGTTGGCCGACATCGCGCTGGCCACCGACTCCGGTGGCTCGGCCCGGATACCGGCCGCGCTGGTCGGCGTGGTCGGCTACAAGGCGAGCCGGGCGCTGCCGGTCGAGGGCGTCGTCCCGCTCGCGCCCAGCCTCGATCATCTGGGCGCCTTTGCTAGCGACGTCGCCACCGTCGCCCGGGTCGCGGCCGCGCTCGGGCTGCTTGACGTGTCGGCGCTGGCGCCGGCCCGGGCCGGCGGCCTGGCCGGGGCGCGCCTGGGCGTTCTGGCCGCCGCTCGGGCCCGCTGCGCGCCCGCCGTCGACGCCGCTGTCCAGGCCGCGCTGGACGCCCTCGACCGAGCCGGCGCCGAGCTCGTCGAGATCACCTGGCCCTACCTCGACCTGGTCGTCGCGGTCACCTCGACGATCATGTTCGCCGAGGCGGCGGTCAGCCTGGGCCCCGGCGCCTCGGCCGGCGCCTCGGCCGGCGCCGCGGCCGGCGCGCCGGCCGGTCCCGACGTGGCCGACCGGCTGCGGCTGGGGGCGAGCGTCGCGCCCGACACGCTGGCGGCGGCCCGCTCGCTCGGCGAGATCCTCACCGGCCGGTGGGCCGAGCTGACCGCCGGCCTGGATACGGTGCTCGCGCCGACGACCACCATCACGGCCCCCCGGTTCGACGAGGTCGACGCGCTTGGGGTTGCCCCCGCGCTGATGCGGGTGACCCGACTGGACAACCTGACCGGCCGGCCGGCGATCTCCCTGCCCATCCCGGTCGGTGACGGGCTCCCGGTCGGCCTGCACGTGAGCGGGACCACCGATGCCGGCCTGCTGCGGGTGGCCGCCCGGGTCGAGGCGGCGCTGCGCGTCCCTTGACACCCGGCCCCTGACACCCGGCCCCGGTCGCCGGTCAGCCGAGCGGTACGCCGTCCTCGAGGTAGAGCGGGAACGCCGTCGCGCCCAGGCAGGCCGCCAGCCGGCGGAACAGCGGCCGCGACGCCCGCCGCTCGATCTCGGCCAGGTCACAGTAGTGCGCGGAGGCGATCTCGGAGGCCTGGAGCGTGAGCGTGTCCAGCGCGACCGGCGGCCCGGCCACCAGGAACAGGAAGCGCAGGGCGTCCCGGCGCGGATGCTCATGGTCGACATGGTCGACGCAGGCCAGGCCGGTGATCGTCACGTCCAGGCCCAGCTCCTCCCGCGCTTCGCGCAGCGCGGTCTGCCGCGGCGTCTCACCCGGCTCGGCGCCGCCGCCCGGAACCTCCCAGCCCGGCTTGTACGTCGTCTCGAGCAGGAGGACCCGGCCGGCCTCGTCCCGCATCAGGCACCCGGCCGAGACTCGTTTGACGGCCAGGGCGTCATAGTCCTCGGGGTATCGGAGCGCCACCCGCCGACCGTAACCGAACCGGCGCGGCTTTTACGGCCGTTCGGGCCCGGCTGGCCCGGGGTAGCGTCCACGGCGTGTGTGCGGATGACGTATGTGCGGACGGCGGGTATGCGGACGGCGGGTATGCGGAACGGCGGGCGGCGACCGGGCTCGCGGCCACCGTCTGGCGGGCCGCCGGGCCGGACGACTCCGGCGCGGTCGCCCATCGGGTGCTGCCGGACGGCTGCCTCGACCTGATCTGGGTCCAGCCCGGGCCGGACGAGCCCGGCGAGGTCTTCGCGGCCGGTCCCGACACGTCCGCCGCCGTCGTCACGTGGCGGCCGGGGGCGCGCTACCTGGGCCTGCGTTTCGACTCGGGCACGGGGCCGGCGTTCCTCGGCGTGCCGGCGGCGGAGATCCGGGACCGGCGCCTCGGGCTGGACGAGCTGTGGGGCCCGCGGGCCGCCGCCACACTGGCTGGACGGCTGGCCCGGGCGGACGACCCGGCGGCCGCGTTCGAAGCCGAGATCGCCGGCCGGGAGCGGTCCGACGGGCTGGCCGACCTGCTGCCGCCGCCGGCGCTGGCCGGCATCCGGCGCGGGCGGCCGGTGCCCGACGTCGCCCGGGCGGCCGGGCTGAGCGAGCGGCAGCTGCGGCGGCGCTGCCAGCTCGCGCTGGGCTACGGGCCGAAGACGCTGGCCCGGATCGTCCGGTTCCGCTTGGCGCTCGCGCTGGCCCAGGCCGGCGCGGCCGACCCAGCCGACCCAGCCGGGCCGGCCGGGCCGACGTTCGCCGACGTGGCCGCGGCGACCGGCTACGCCGACCAGGCACACCTGGCCCGGGAGGTCCGGGCGTTGGCGGGCGTGCCGCTGGGGGAGCTGCTGGCCGACCAGGTCCACCCGGCCCACCCGGCCCACGCGGGCCGGCCGACCCGGTCGACCCCGCCGGCTCGACTGGGTTCCGCCGGTCACGCCCGGCCCAGCAGCGCGCCGACGAACGCCAGGCCGGCGCCGAGCGAGGTCGCGGCGCGGACGTGGTTCCAGCGGACCCAGCTCGTGGCGTAGTCGGCCCAGGCCGACGCTGTGCCGGGCGCGTCGGGGTCAAGCCTGGCCAGCGCGTCGTTGTGGGGCACGTGGTAGCCGATGGTCAGCCCGACCGTCCCGACCAGGTAGAGCGCGGCCCCCGCGACCAGCAGGGCGGCGCTCCGGTCTCCCCAGCTGAGGCCACCCCGGACGGCGAGCGCCACGCACAGCGCGGCCGTCCCGAACATCAGCAGCATGAACGGCGGCCGGGGCGCGGCGACGTTGATCGCCTGCATGGCGGCGGCCCCCTTCGGCGCCGGCAGCCGGCGCAGGCCGTCCATGACGAACGTGGAGAAGGCGAAGAACACCCCGCCCATGGCGCCGCAGCCCAGGGCGGCGGCGGTGGTGAGTACGCGCATCGTGGTGGACATCGGCCGTACTCCCAGAGTGGCGGCGGCGCCGAGGTGGCGCTGCGCGGTCATCGAGGTCATCGAGGTCATGTCGACCATGAAACGCCCAGGAGACGAGAGCATCCATAGCTGAAACGCGCGAAAACATACGCTTGCGTCTATCCGTCGGGTTCGGTCTCGGCTACGATCTTGGCATGGACTCGATCGCCGGGCTACTGGACGGGCCGCGGGCGCGGGGCGCGTTCGTGCTGCGTTCCAGCTTCCGACCGCCCTGGTCGCTGCGGATCGCCGACGAGGCGCCGCTCACCCTGTTCGCGGTGGTGCGGGGCGAGGCGTGGGTGCTGGCCGACGGGGATCCACCGGTCCGGATGGGCGCCGGTGACGTCGCCGTCCGCCGCGGCCCCGACCCGTACACGGTGGCCGACGGCCCGGCGACGCCGCCGCGGGTGACGATCCTGCCCGGCCAGGTGTGCGTGGCCGCCGACGGCTCGGAGCTGAAGGACACCGCCGAGCTGGGCATCCGCCGCTGGGGCAACGACCCCGAGGGCGCGACCGTCCTGCTCACCGGCACCTACCAGCAGGCCGGCGAGGTCAGCCGGCGCCTGCTCGACGCGCTGCCGCCGCTGGTCGTCCTGCCCTGCGACGCCTGGGACAGTCCGCTCGTCGGCTACCTGGCCGACGAGATCGCCCGGGACGAGCCCGGCCAGGAGGCGGTGCTCGACCGGCTGCTCGACCTGCTGCTCATCGCGGTGTTACGGGCCTGGCTGGCCCGGCCGGAGGCGCGGGCGCCCGGCTGGTACCGGGCCCACGGCGACCCGGTCGTCGGGGCCGCGTTACGGCTGTTACAGGACGCGCCGGCCCAGCCGTGGACGGTGGCGTCGCTGGCCGCCGAGACCGGGGTCTCGCGGGCCACGCTGGCCCGGCGTTTCCACGAGCTGGTCGGCGAGTCGCCGATGTCGTTCCTGACCACCTGGCGCCTCGCGCTGGCCGCCGACCTGCTGCTCGAGCCAGGGGCGACGGTCGGCTCGGTCGCCCGCCAGGTCGGGTACGGCACCGCGTTCGCGCTCAGCGCGGCGTTCAAGCGGGTGCGCGGCGTCAGCCCGCGCCAGCACCGGGCCGCCGCCGGCCTCGGCGCCGGACCCGGCGCCGGACCCGGCGCCGGACACAGTCTGACCGAGGCGGTCCGGTGAGGGACCCGTGGGCCCAGACCCGGCGGCTGGACGTGCAGAATTGCGCATCGCGCAAAAAATTCTAGCTAAGAAATTATTGCGTAACACGCAAGATCGAGCTAGTGTTCAGGCATGGCCACCTCCGCTACCACCGATCCAGGCGGCACCGGCACGGCGGCCACGCCGTCGTCGTCGCGCCGCCGCGACCGCCAGATGGAGGCGACCCGCCTCGACCTGGCGCTCGCCGCCTTCGATCTCGCCCGGGCCGACGGTCTGGCGGGCGTCCGGGTCCCTCGAATCGCCGAACGGGTCGGGGTCTCGACGCGGACGTTCAACAACTACTTCCCCAGCAAGGAGGCGGCGATCGTCTGGCCGACCACCGTGCGGGGCGCCCGGATGGCCGCCGACCTGGCCGAACGTCCCGCCGGCGAGCCGCTAGCCGCCGCCCTGGTCGAGGTCGTGGCCGACCAGTACGGGCCGGGCGGCCAGACCGGGCTGCCCGCTGGATGGCTCGACGGGTTCCGTGCGCTCGTGGCCGCCGAGCCGGCCCTGCACGGGGAGTACCTGAAGGCGCTGGCGGCGGGCGAGCGGGCGCTGGCCGAGGTGATCGCCCGCCGGCTCGGGGCCGCGCCGGGCGACCTGAAGCCTCCGCTGCTGGCCGGCGTGGTGGTCGCCGCCGAGCGGGTCGCAGTCCTGCACTGGGTTCGCGAGCCCGAGCCGTCCACCCCGCTCGTCGAGGTCGTCCGCGCCGCCGTCGCCATGGCCGTCGACGGCATCGGCGGCCCGGGCGCCGCCCTCACCTGAACCGCCGCCCGACCTGTGCCACCCGACCCGAATCGGCCGCCAACCCAGCACCGAAGGAGTCCGCCGCCATGTTGTTCCTCTTTCGTGGCAAGTACGGTCCCGCCGTCCGAGCCCTCGCCGGCCTGCTGCTGCTCGTCGCGAGCGTCGTCGCCCACGGCGGTGCGATCATGGTCGCCGCCGGCGTCGCCCTGGTTGGATGGGGCGCGATCGGCGCCCTGAACGACCAGCGGGCGCGCCGCCAGGCCCAGGCTGACGCCGAGCGGCGAGGCCGGGTGTCGTGAGCGCGATCGTCGTCGAGCGGCTCACCAGGCGCTACGGCGGTTTCGCGGCCGTCGAGGGCGTGAGCTTCGAGATCCCGGCCGGGCAGCTCGTCGCGGTGCTCGGGCCGAACGGGGCCGGCAAGACCACCATGTTGGAGATGCTGGAGGGCTTCCTCGCCCCGACGAGTGGGACCGCCCGCGTCCTCGGAGTCGATCCCCGCCGGGGCAACCGCGAGTGGCGAGCGCGCATCGGCCTGGTGCTCCAGTCCACCAGCCTTGACGCCGAGCTCACCGTCCGCGAGACCCTGACTGTGTTCGCCGGCCTGTATCCCCGGTCGCGGCCCGTCGGCGCGGTCCTCGAGCTGGTCGACCTGGCCGACGACGCCCAGACCCGGGTGGGCGCGCTGTCCGGTGGCCAGCGCCGCCGGGTCGACGTCGCCATCGGCATCATCGGCCGGCCCGAAGTCCTGTTCCTCGACGAGCCCACCACCGGCCTCGACCCCGAGGCCCGCCGGCGGGTGTGGAGCGCGATCGAGCACCTGACCGCCGACGGCACCACCGTTGTGCTGACCACCCACTACATCGACGAGGCCGACCATCTCGCCGACCGGCTCATCCTCCTGGCCGGAGGCCGGGTCGTCGCCGACACGACCCCGGCGGGGCTGCGCTCCCGCGGTGGGCCGGCCAGCATCCGCTACCAGCTCCCCGACGGCGTGTCGCGCGCCGACCTGCCGGCCAGCCTGGCCCCGCACGTGACGGGCGACGGTCACACGCTCCTCATGCGCACCGACGACCCGGCCGCGCCGCTGCGTGACCTGCTCGGCTGGGCCGGCCCTCACCACCTCGACCTCGCCGGCCTCCAAGTCGGACCGCCAAGCCTCGAAGAGGCGTACCTGGCCGCGATCGGTAAGCCGCCCGCGCCGGAAGGGACCCTGTCGTGAGGGACCCCGTCGTGAGGGACGCTGTGGTGACCGAGCTCGCTCACCGCGGCGGCGGGCGGATGCCATCCCTGGCGTCGCTCCTCGCCGCCCAGATCAGATACCAGGCCCGCCTGCTGGCCGGGGGACGGACGATCACGATCGGCGTCGGACTCCCGGTCATCCTGCTGATCGCCTCCCACGGCAACCACACAGACGCCCCCGACGCCTCGATCGCCGGCTACGCCGCCTTCGGCCTCACCCTGACCGCCTGGAACACCTACGGCGTCCGACTGGTCGCCAGCCGCGAGGCCGGTGTCCTGAAGCGCTGGCGGGCCACCCCGCTGCCCCGGGCGTGCTACTTCCTCGGCCGCATTCTGGCCACCGTGCTGGTCGCGGTCCTGGCCGGAGCGGCCACCGCCGTCGCCGGCGTGCTGCTCCACCACACCCACCTGACCGCCACGGCTGTCGCCGCCATGCTGGTCACGTTTGTTGTCGGCGCGCTGGCCTGGTCCGCCATCGCCACCGCTCTTACCGCGGCCATCCCCACGCTGGAGGCGGCCGCGCCGACGCTCATGCTGGTGTACTTCCCGATCATCATCGTCTCCGGGGTCTTCGGGGACATCAGCGAGCCGCGGTGGCTGGCCACGATCGCCAGCTACCTGCCAGCACAGCCACTCGTCCACAGTGTCGCCGCCTCGCTCGGCCATTCCTGGCCGTCCGCCCGCGACCTCGCCGTGCTTGCCGTCTGGGCGATCGTCGGCCTCGTCGTAGCCGTGGCCACCTTCCGCTGGGAGCCGCGCCGGGCCGCCCAGTCGCGCCCGCCTCGAGCGACTCTGGCAAACCGTCCCGACAGTCGCTCTCCGGGCGCTGCGCGGCCGCCGGAGCGCGGGAGCGCGGGAGCGCGGGAGCGTCACAGCCTTGATATCCGAGGAGTCCACGAATAGCATCACGAGGTCAGCTAAACGGGGAGATTTCCTCGTTTAGGTACTCGGAAGGGAATCTGACCATGACCATGACCTGGACCTCGACCGAAGAAGCCCTGCGAGCCGCGGCCGTGCGCTACGCGATGGGCGTGGACAGGCGCGACCCGGAGCTGTTCCTGTCAGCGCTGCATCCCCAGGCGCGCCTGCGCGTCCAGGGGACGGACTTCGAGGCGGTCGGGCACGAGCAGCTCGCCGCCGTCGTCGACCGGATGAAGGCGTACGACAAGACGTTTCACTTCGTCGGCAACACGCTCTACGACGTCGACGTCGACGTCGACGTCGACGTCAACGTCGACGGAAGCGTCGGAGGCGGCGGCCGCGGCGACGACACGGCCAGCGGGGAGGTGTACGGCCTGGCGCACCACCTTTCCGGCGGGAAGGACCAGGTGATGGTCGTGCGCTGGCGCGACACCTACCGCCGGGACGGCGGCGACTGGCGGATCAGCGACCGCACCGTGGTCGTCGACTGGACCTACACGGTGGCGACCGACTGAACGTCCCGCGCGGGCCGCCATCTCCGGCCCGCGATCGCCGCTAACCTGGTTCGGTCCGGCCACCGCGCCCCGTCGCCCCGCGAGCACTGCCTCGGTGGGCAGCCTCAGTTCAGGGAGCGCGATGTCTGATCACGCTGAGTCATTCGGCGATGCCGAGCCAGGACCGGTCGGCCCCGGTGCGGCCTTCGGCCGGATAGCCGCCGCCGTTCCGGTACGCGACCTGCCGCGGGCGCTGTCCTTCTACGTCGGCGTCCTCGGAATGCGAGTCGTGTTCGAGAACGGCGATCCGGTCGGTTTCGTCATTCTTCGGCGGGACGCGGCGGAACTGCACCTCACGCGGTCGCCGGACCATCGGCCGGGCATTCACAACGTCGCCCATCTGCTGGTGGCGGACGCCACCGCCTTACACGATCACCTGGTAGTGAACGGAACGCGCATTGTGAAAGGGCTCCGCGACGCCGACTACGGGCTTCGAGGCTTTGTGTTCACCGACCCGGATGGCAACCGCATCGACGTCGGGGAGCGGCTTTGAGGTGGCGGCCGGCGGCTACGCGGGGAGTGGGGCGTGCAGGTCGACGTGGGTGCCGTCCGGGTCGGCCACGGTGGCGTAGCGCTGGCCCCAGAACGCGTCCCACGGCTTGCGGACGCCCTGGTAGCCGGCGCCGGTCAGGTTGGCGTAGACCGCGTCGACCTCCGCCGCCTCGGCGCATTCGAAGGCCAGGGCCATCCGGGGCGATCCGGTGCTGGGCTTCCAGTCGGGGTCGAAGGAGCGGATGACCGCCTCGGTGTCGAAGGCGAGCTTCCCGTTGGGGCTCGCGACCTCCACGTGCGGAGCGTCGTCGGCCTCGGCCGGGATGTCGAGGCCGAGGCGGCGGTAGAAGGCCAGGCCGCGGGCCATGTCCGACAGGACGATCTCAGTCACTGAAAACGTGGGCATGGCCCTGACCGTAGCGGGCGCTCGTCCGGCCGCCTTGAACGAATCGGACGTCCCTCCGGCCGCGCAACGGACGATCAGTCGGGCAGGAGCGGGACCGGCTCGCCGTCGTCGCGGCCGAGCAGGACGGCCCGGGTGACGGCGCGCCGGCCGTAGCGAACGGCGACCGCGTCGAGCGTGCCGTCGAGCGTGCCGTCGAACCGGCGGCGGTCGGCCGCCGGCTCGCCTGTCCGGTCGAAGGGCAGGATGAGCTGCTCGCCGAGTATGTGGTCCAGGTTCGCGACCGCGACCCCGATCAGCGTGATGCCCCGCTCGGCGATCAGCGGCCCCGCGGCGGCCAGCAGGGCCCGGGCAGCCGCCGCGACCAGGGCAGTCTCGGCGGTCGGCCGGGCCAGCGTCCGGGAGCGCGTCGCCCGGGTGAAGTCGGCGAAGCGCAGCCGTAGCGTGACCGTCCGCCCGACCCGCCCGGCCCCGCGCATCCGCCCGGTGACCCGGTCGACCAGGGCGAGCAGGGCCGCGTCCAGCTCGGCCGCCGAGCGCGGCCGCCGGCCCAGCGCCCGCTGGGCGCCCATCGAGCCGCGCGGACGGCCGGGCCGGACCCGCCGGGCGTCCCGGTTGTGGGCCAGCGCGTGCAGATGCCGGCCGCCAGCCCGGCCGAGCAGGGCGACGAGGTCGTCCTCGGCCAGCGCGGCGACGTCGCCGACCGTCGTCAGCCCGCGCTCGCGCAGCCGGCCGGCGGTTACCGCGCCGACGCCCCACAGGCGCTCGACGGCCAGCGGGTGCAGGAACGCCAGCTCGCCGGCCGGCGGCACGACGAGCAGCCCGTCCGGCTTGGCCACCCCGCTGGCCACCTTGGCCAGGAACTTCGTCCGCGCCACCCCTACCGTGATGGGCAGCCCGACCCGGCGGCGGACCTCGACCCGCAGCCGGGCGGCGATCACGGCCGGCGGCCCGGCGATCCGGCCCAGCCCGCCGACGTCCAGGAACGCCTCGTCGATCGACATCGGCTCGACCAGCGGTGTCGTGTCGTCGAAGACGGCGAAGACGTCTCGCGACGCCGCCGTGTAGGCGGCCATGCGGGGCGGGACGACGACCGCCTCCGGGCACAGCCGCCGGGCCAGCCCGCCGCCCATCGCCGTCCGCACGCCCCGCGCCCGTGCCTCGTAGCTGGCCGACAGCACGACGCCGCCGCCGACGATCACGGGTCGGCCGCGTAAGCCCGGCGCGTCCCGCTGCTCGACCGACGCGTAGAACGCGTCCAGGTCGGCATGCAGGATCGTCGCATCGGACACGAACATATGTTCGCACAACGACGGGCCCGGGAGAACCCGCGGACGACAAGGCGAGCAGGCACAGCGATTTCCCCTGAGGCGCGGCCGGCCGCGAATGCTCCGGCGGCGGATGATGCCCGCGGCACATCGCGTCCGCGGGCCGGCGTCCAAGACCTGATCGGCGCCGACTGATAGCCGAACTGACGGGCCGCGCGACGACCTGACGAGCGACCAGGGCGGCGGCCGTAACAGTCGCGAGCCGGGTCGTACTCGGCCACACTCGCAGGGGTGATCGACCAGATTCGCCGGCTCACCCTCGACGATCTGCCCGACTGCCTGGCCCTGATGATCGACCGCGGCTGGTCACCCGACGAGCAGCGCTGGCGCCTGCTGCTGGACGTCGGCGCCGGCTTCGGCCTGCGGGAGGACGCCGGCGACCTGATCGCCACCAGCGTGCTGACCCGCTTCGGCCCCGGCCCGGACGGCGGCCGTGACCTGGCGGTGGTCAGCATGGTGCTGGTCGCCCGCCGCCGGCAGCGGCGCAGGCTCGGGGCCCGGCTCACCGCCCACGCGCTGGACGCGGCGACCGACGCCGTCGTCACCCTCAACGCCACCCATCAGGGCCGCGGGCTGTACGAACAGCTCGGCTTCACCACCGTCGGCCAGACCTACACCCACGTTGGCGTCTTCGCCCCCGACCCGAGCCGGGCCGCCGGCCAGCCCGGCGCCGTCCGTCCCGCCGGCCCGGACGACCTCCCGGCGATCCGCGCGCTCGACGCGGCCGTCATCGGCGCCGATCGCTCCGCCGCCCTGGACCGACTGGCCGGCACGCTCGGCGCGGAAGGAACGGCCCGTGACCCGGGCATCCCGGGTGCCCCGGGTATCGCCGACGCCATCCGGGTCATCGACGCCGGCGGGACGGTCACCGGCTTCGCCGCGTCCTGGCGTGGCCGGGGGACGGTCGAGGCCCGCCCAACCCAGGTCGGGCCGGTCCTGGCGGCCGACCTAGACGACGCCCGGGCACTGATCGCGGCGGTGGCCCGAACTGTCGACGGCCCGATCCGCGTCGACGTCGAAGGCCGCCACCCCCGGCTGCGAGCTTGGCTGACCGAGCACGGCGTTCCCGCCGTCTCCGCGACCGACCTGATGGTGCGCGACGGCGAGCTGCCCGGCGACCGCTCCCGCCTCTACGCACCGATCATGCACGCCCTCGGCTGACCTTCTGTCGGAAGTGCTCCCTCGCCCGCTCCGACCGTCAGCGGCCGCTGGTTCTGGGGTCTCCAGCCCGGGACCCCGGACCCGAGGTGTCGCGGCAGAGGTCGACGCCCGCCGGGCCGATCGGAGGGGATGATCGGCCCGGCGGCGCTCGGGCAACGGCCGACCCCGCGAGCGTCTCCTCGATCGTGCCGGCGGATGCCCGGCATGGCGGCGTACGCCGCCACCTGCGCGACCTCGCTCCGCGTACGCCGCAAGGATGACGGCATCCGCCTTGGGGCCTATCCGGTAGCCGACACAACATCAGCCCGCGGCTGCTCGGCACGGCGTTTCCATCGCCCTACCGTTTTCCCAGACGCAGGAAACGGGGCGAGTGAGAGGACAACAATGATCGAGGCACGCGGCCTCACCAAGCGGTACGGCGACAAAGTCGCCGTCGACAACCTGAGCTTCACGGTCCGGCCGGGCGTGGTGACGGGCTTCCTCGGCCCGAACGGCGCTGGCAAGTCCACGACCATGCGGATGATCGTCGGGCTGGACCGCCCGACCCAGGGCGTCGTCACCGTCAACGGCCGCCCCTACCGCGACCTGCCCGCGCCGCTGCGCGAGGTCGGCGCCCTGCTGGAAGCCAAAGCGGCGCACCCCGGCCGCTCGGCCTACAAGCACCTGCTGGCCCTGGCCCAGACCCACGGCATCCCCCGCACCCGGGTGGACGAGGTCATCGGCCTGGTCGGGCTGACCGAGGTCGCCGGCAAGCGGCTCGGCGGCTTCTCCCTCGGCATGGGCCAGCGACTCGGTATCGCCTCGGCGCTGCTGGGCGACCCGGGCACGCTCATCCTGGACGAGCCGGTCAACGGCCTCGACCCGGAGGGCATCCGCTGGATCCGCTCCCTGCTGCGCGGCTTGGCCGCCGAGGGCCGGACGGTGTTCGTCTCGTCCCACCTGATGAGCGAGATGGCTCTGACCGCCACCCACCTGATCGTGGTCGGGCGCGGCCGGCTGATCGAGGACGTCTCGGTCGAGGACTTCATCCGCCGGGCGTCGGGCCAGGCCATGCGGGTCCGCTCGCCGGAGGCGGCCCGGCTTGGTGCCGCGCTGGCGGCGCTCGGCGGGACGGTCAGCGCCAGCGACGCCGGCCCGGACGCGCTGGAGGTCGCCGGCCTGACCGGCAAGGATATCGGCGAGTCGGCCCGGGCCCAGGGCATCGCGATCTACGAGCTCACCCCGCGCACGGTGTCGCTGGAGGACGCGTTCATGGACGTCACCCGCGACGCCGTCGAGTACAACGCGACGGCTGGCGGACCCGGTGGCTCCGGTGGCTCCGGCGGCCCGCGCCCGAACGTCCCCTCACCCAGCCCCGCTCCCGCCGGCGCCGGCTCGTCGCCGTTCGCCGCCCCGCACGGAGGTTCCCGATGACCGCCGACACCGCCTTCCCCGCAACCCCCCGGCCGGCGGCCCCGTCCCATTCCCACTCGACCCGGGCCGGCGACGCGCCCCGGGTCACCTTCACCCGGGTCATGCGCTCGGAGTGGACGAAGCTGACCTCGCTGCGCTCCACCGTCTGGAGCATGGTGGTCGCGGTCCTGCTGGTCGTCGGGCTCGGCGTCCTGTTCACCGGGCTGATCAGCGCGCACTGGGACCACATGAGCGCGAGTGACATAGCGACGTTCGACCCGACGACCGCCTCCGAGACCGGGATGTTCTTCGCCCAGCTCGCCGTGGGCGTGCTCGGGGTGATGGTGATGACCGGCGAGTACTCGACCGGCATGATCCGCTCCTCGTTCGGCGCGGTGCCCCGGCGGCTGCCGGTACTGGGCGCGAAGGCCGTGGTGTTCGGGGTGTTCAGCTTCGTCCTGATGTTCGTCTCGCTGCTGGTCACCTTCCTGATCGGCCAGGTGTTCTTCCAGAGCCACCACGTCGGCGCCAGCCTGACCGACGACGGCGTGCTGCGCTCCCTGCTCGGCGTCGCGTTCTACCTGGCCGCGATCGGCCTGATCGGGATGTTCCTGGGCACTATGCTGCGGGCGACCGGCGGCGCCATCGCTGTGCTCGTCGCGCTGGTGCTCATCGTCCCGATCGTCTTCGCCACCCTGCCGGGCACGTGGTCGGACCAGGCCAAGTGGCTGCCGTCCAACGCCGGCGGGGCGATGGCCTCGGTGGTTTCGCGCTCGTCGGACACGTTCAGCCCCCAGGGCGGCCTGGTGCTGTTGCTGGCCTACGTCGCGGTCACCGGTGCCGCCGCTGCCTGGCTGCTGCTGCGGCGCGACGCCTGAGCAGCGCCCGGAGGCCCTCGGATGAGTCGCTCTGGGGATTGACTCAGGGTTGGAGGTCCCGGTCAGCATGGACAGGTGGGCCCGAAGGTGAGTAGCGCGATGGCTTCGGAGCGCCCCGGGCGGGGAGTCCTTCCCCGCCCGGGGCGCTCCGCGTCCGCCGGCCCGCCGGTGTTCCCGGCCGAGCCGGGCGTCATCTTCGGCCCGCTGCGCCACAGCCGGCTCGGCCGGGCGCTGCGCCGCCCGATGCTGGTCGACACCGTCCTGGTCCTGCTCATTGCGGCGATCGGCGTGCCGTCGGTGATCGTCAACGGCCAGGGGTCGGGCGTCTGGGCTCCTGGCATCGCGATCATGGTGCCGCTGCTCGCGCGGCGGCGTTACCCGGTCGGCGTCTTCGTCGTGATGATGGCGATCGCCTGCGTGCAGGGCGTGCTGAAGTCGTTCACCCAGGTCGACCTGTGCCTGCTGATAGCGATCTACACCGTGGCGGCCAACCGCCCGCGCCGGGTCACCGCCATCTGCGCGGGAGCGCTGGGCGCGGGGATCGTGGCCGCCGCCATCCGCACGCTACCGGCTTCCGGCATCCTGCCGACCCTGGTCGCACTGGGCGGGCTGGAGACCGCCGCCACCATCCTCGGCGTCAACCTCGGCACGCGCCGGGCCTACGTGGCCGCGCTGGCCGACCGGGCCGACCGGCTGGAACGCGACCGTGACCAGCGGGCCCAGATCGCCGTAGCGGCCGAACGGGCCCGGATCGCCCGCGAGATGCACGACATCGTCGCCCACAACCTGTCCGTGATGATCGCGCTGGCCGACGGGGCCGCCTTCAGCCTGGACCGCGCGCCCGACCGGGCCGCCGAGGCCATCACGTCGGTGTCGGCCACCGGGCGCCAGGCCCTCACCCAGATGCGCGGGCTGCTCGGCATCCTGCGGGACGACGGCGCTCCTGGGGACGCCTCGGCCCTCGAGACGGCCGCCGCGACCGCGCCCCAGCCCGGGCTGGCCGAGCTGGACGAACTGGTCGAGCAGGTCCGGCTGGCCGGGCTGCCGGTCACCCTGCACCGGGACGACACCGCTCACCGGGACGACACCGCTCACCGGAACGACACCGCTCACCGGAACGACACCGCTCACCGGGACGACACCGCTCACCGGGACGACACCGCTCACCGCGACGAGACCGCGAGCGTCCCGTTGCCCCAGCCGGACAGCGCGGCCCAGCTCACCGTCTACCGGATCGTGCAGGAGGCGTTGACGAACACGCTCAAGCACGCCGGGCCGGGGGCCACCGCCGACGTGGTGGTCGGACGGTCAGGCGGCTGGCTGAACATCGAGGTGTCCGACACCGGCCGGGCCGCGTCCTGGCCTGGGTCCTGGCCGCCGCCCGACGGCGCGGCCCGTCCCGACCCGGAGGCCGGGCCGGGACGAGGGCTCACCGGGATGCGCGAGCGGGCCGCCCTGCACGGCGGCTGGGTCACGGCCGGCCCGGCGCCGGCGGGTGGCTGGACGGTGCGGGCCCGCCTCGGCGCGCCCCCGGCCGACCCGGCTGTTCCGGTCGCGCCGGTCGCGCCGGTCGCGCCGGTCGCGCCGGCCGCGCCGGCCGCGCCGGCAGTCCCCGTGGCCCCGGAGGTGGAGCCGGCATGACGATTTCCGTACTTCTGGCCGACGATCAGCCCCTGCTACGGATGGGGTTCCGGCTCGTGCTGGATTCCCAGGAGGACCTGGCCGTCCTCGGCGAGGCGGCCGACGGGGGCGAGGCCATCCGGATGGCCGCCCGGCTGCGGCCCGACGTCGTCCTGATGGACGTCCGGATGCCGGTCACCGACGGGATCCAGGCCACCCGGGCCATCGTCGCCGCCGGTGGGCCGACCCGGGTGCTCATCCTGACCACGTTCGACCTGGACCAGTACGTCTACTCGGCCCTGCGGGCGGGGGCGAGTGGCTTCCTGCTCAAGGACGTCCCGCCGACCGACCTGCTCTCCGCCATCCGGGCGGTGGCCAGCGGGGACGCCGTCGTCGCGCCGAGCACGACCCGGCGGCTGCTCGACGCCTTCGCCCACCGGCTGCCGGCGTCGGACGAGGCCGACGAGCCCGGGCTCGGCCCCGGCCCGTCCGGCGCCGCGGCGCGGAGCGGGGTCGAGCGCGACGCGCGGCTGGCCCGGCTCACCGAGCGGGAGCGGGAGGTGCTGGCCGAGGTGGCCACGGCCAGCTCGAACGCCGAGATCGCCGGCCGGCTGGTGCTGTCGGAGGCGACGGTGAAGACGCACGTAGGGCGGATCCTGGCCAAGCTCGAGCTGCGCGACCGGGTCCAGGCGGTGGTGTTCGCCTACGAGACCGGCCTGGTCCGGCCGTCCGACTCGCCGCCCCGCAACGCCTGACTTCGAGCCGGCCCGGCGAAACTGTCGGACCCCGCGGCTACCGTCGCGGGCATGGAGAAGGTCGACTACGTCGATTCGTTCATCGCGGTGGCGGACGACTGCCCGGTGATGGAGGGGACCCCGCCTCCCGCTGGCCGGGGCGGCCCGTCGATCGTGGCCCGCTCCTTCGCGATGATCCACGAGCATCCGTACCGGTATACGTCGGCCGAGGTGATCTTCACCGTCTACGCCGACCGGCGTGGGATCGCCGAGGCCGATCGGGAGGAGGCATGGGCCGAGTTCTACGCCCGGGGCCAGGCCTGCCTGCGGGCCTCCGATCTGGGCCGGCGCTACGGGTGGGGTATCCATGCCGACGCCGAGGGACGGTTAGCGCTGGTCGGGATGGAGACCGACGCCTACCGACGGTTCGTCGCCGGTGAGGAACGGGCCGGGTCGGGCGAGCCGGTCGCGCTGACCCGGGCCATGGCCCGCGCCCGCGCGCGGGCCTGACGCCTGGCCCCAGCCTGAGCGCGCGGGCCGGACCGCCTGATCCGGCGCCATGGCTCCTGGGTGGCGGCGGCCGTGTCGTCCGGGCGACCGAGGCCGGGCTGAGCACCCGTCCCGTGAGATCGTTTTCGCGTGGACGACGGGTTCGAGCAAGGTCCGGTTGACGATCAGGGCTCAGCGGACGATCAAGGTCAGGTGAGCCAGCCGAGTCCGGTTGACGAGCAGGTACCGGTCGAGCTGTCCGAGGCGCTGAGCCAGGCGGACGCGTGGCCGGGCTGGCGCGAGCAGCCGGCGGATCTCCGCGCGCTGTACCGCGAGTGGGTCGCGCGTCCCCGGCGGGCCAGCGAACGGCGGGCCCGCGCCGAGCTGACCGCCGGCTACGCGCGCGACGGCCTGCTCGACAAGGCGGTCCAACGGCCGGGCCTGATCCGGGCGATCGCGTCCGTCTTCGAGTCGATTCCCTAGCGTCCTGGTCGACGATCAGGACAATGCCTTGCGTTTCTATACGGAGGTGCTCGGCTTCGTGAAGAAGGCTGAGGTCCCGCTGGGCGAGCACCGCTGGCTCACCGTCGTCTCCCCGGATGACCCGGACGGCGTCGAGTTGGTACTGGAACCGGACGGGCACCCCGCCGCCCGCCCGTTCAAGGAGGCGCTCGTCGCCGACGGTATCCCGTACACCTCGTTCGCTGTGGACGACGTCCACAAGGAGGTCGAGCGCCTGCGCGCCCTCGGCGTCCGCTTCGCCCAGGAGCCGACGGAGATGGGTCCGGTCACCACCGCCGTCCTCGACGACACCCGCGGGAACCTCATCCAGATCGCCCACCACCGCTGAGCGACTGGCCCTGCAGCTCGACCATCAGGTCAATCTAGGGATCATGAGGAACTTTCCGGGTCAGTGCTGAGGAGGTGGGCCGAGGATTTCGACGGCGTGCCGGGTAGCGGCGTGGCCGAGAGCGGCTGGGTCGACGGGCGCGGGGTCGGGTAGCCGCCGTTCGGCGGCAGGTTCGCCGACCTCGGCGGCGAACCGCTCGAAGCCTCCCGGAGTGGTGATCTGGAGGGTGCGCAGCGGTTCGTCGGGGCCGGTGACGAAGGTGTGCGCCAGGCCGACGGGCAGGAGGACGAAGTCGCCGGGCCCGGCGGAGAGGGTCTCGCCGTCGCAGTGGAACCGCGCCGTGCCGGACAGCACGTAGAACATCTCGTCCTCATCCAGATGACGGTGCAGGGGCGGCGCGAACCCAGCCGGGTTGACGAACTCGACGATCGTGAGGTTGCCGCGAGTCTGCGCGCCGGTGGCTTTGACCGTGACGAGGTTACCGAGGAACCACAGCGCGTCACCTTCATCGGGACGGCGGATGTAGGGACGGACGGGGGTAGGAGCGGCGTGCACGACGGCGCCCTTTCAGTAGACATGAGTTTAGTCAATATGACTGTAGTAGCGTGAAGGCGTGGAGGGTGTCAAGGGTCCGCGGCCGAGGCGGCGCTACCAGTCCCCGGTGCGTGAGGAGAGCGCCCGGCGCACCCGTCAGGCGATCGTCGCTGCCGCGACCGACCTGTTCGTCAGCCGTGGGTACGCCGCCACGTCGCTCGCGGACGTGGGTGCCGCCGCGGGCGTGGCCCGCCCGACCGTCTTCGCCGCGTTCGGCTCCAAACCGGCGCTGCTGCGCCAGGTGCTCGACCAGGCCCTGGCCGGGGATGACGTGCCGGTCCCGGTGAAAGACCGGCCATGGTTTCGTCCCGTGTGGGAGGCGACCACACCCGGCGCCGCGCTCGACGCCTACGCGCAGGTCTGCGCCCTGATCGGCGGCCGCGCGGCCCGGATCTTCGAGACCGTGCGTCGTGCCGCCGACGACGCACCCGAGGTGGCCGAGGTGTGGGCCACGCTGCAGCGCAACCGCCGGGCCGGAGCCCAGATGGTGGTCGAGCATCTACAGACCCTCGGCCCGCTGCGTCCAGATCTCGACACAACACGGGCCACCGACATCTTGTGGATCTTCAACGACCCGGCCCATTACGACGCCTTGGTTCACCACTGCGGCTGGTCCAAGGGGTCCCTCCAGACCTGGCTGGCAGGCCGGATGCGCGACGCGCTGCTAGGGCGTGTTTGAGAAGTCGGTCAGGGTAGCCATTCGTTGATCGCGGCGATGGTGACCGTTGCTTCGTAGCGAATGGCGAGCTTGTCATAACGGGTGGCCACCGCACGGTGGCGTTTCAACCGGTTGATCCCGCACTCGACAGCGTGCCGCTGCTTGTAGGCCTCCGAAGTGAACGCGGGCGGCCGCCCGCCGCGCCGGCCCCGCTTACGCCGGTGGGCGGCTTGGTCGGCCTTGACCGGGATCGTGCACCGGATACCCCGCCCGCGCCCTTTTTCGACGCGCCCGCCGCGTGCTGGTGCGCCCGGGCCACCGTCGAGTCCACCGACACCTCCCAGGTGATCAGACCCGCCGCGTCCGCCTGAACCTGCAGCGCGGCCAGGACCCGCTTCCACGTACCGTCGCGCTGCCAGTCCCGGAACAGCCCGTACACGGTGCGCCAGTGCCCATACCGGGCGGGCACATCCCGCCACGGCGCCCCGGTCCGGGTCCGCCACCGGATCCCGTCGATCAGCTGGCGGCGCGTCCACGTCGGCGGCCGGCCCGACTTCTTCTTGTCCGCGTCCGACGGCAGGAGCGGCTCCAGCACAGTCCACTGCGCGTTCGTCAGGTCACCCCTCGCCACAATAAGATCATCGTTGGCGAATCTCAGCGGACGACCACCACCGGCCCAGAAGACGGACTTCTCAAACAGGCCCTAGCAGCCCGATCAGCTCGGAATCGATCACGGTTTGGCCCCGCCCGTAGCCGGCTAGTTTCCGGGCGCCTGGTCCCCGTCGGTCTGGTCCCCGTCGGGGCCGGCGGCGGCGTCCGGCGCTGCTCCGGCCGTCTTGGCCCGCTGGGCGGACCGGGCGCGGATGTCCTCCAGGCTGGCCTCGAGGACCGTCCAGACAGCGGACAGGCTGCGGGTGACGTCGTCATCTCCGCCGATCACCACGTCGAGGGGCGTACCGTCGGCCGGCTCCGTGCTCCCGGCTGGGTCTGTGCTCTCGGCCGACGCGGGTCGGCCGGCCTCGCTCGGCGTCCCTGGCTTGCCCTTCCGGGCGTTCCAGGCGCCGAAGGCGAGCCGGGCCAGGCCGAGCAGCCGGCGGTCGGTGGCCTCCAGGACGAGCGCCGAGTCGGTCAGCCGCAGCGACATGCCCCGCCGGCCGGCCGTCTCGGGCAGCTCGTCGGAGGTGTCGGCCAGGTCGGCCTTCTCCAGCGCCTGCTGGGCGGCCGCGACGTCGAGGCCGAGGCTGGTCAGCGTCCGGGTCGCCGCGCTGTTCGGGTCGGTGAGCAGGGCCCGCAGGACGTGGTGGGAGCCGACCGGGTCCTGGCCCGCGTAGCGGATGGCGTTGGCCAGGCCGGACACGGTGGCCGCGGTCTGGCGCTGCTCGGTCTTCTCGCCTGTCCGGATCCCGCTGTCGACGTAGGCACGGCGCCGACGTCGACCCGGGCCGGTCTCGGCCTGATCGCCGGCCTCCTGCTCCGCGCCGGCCGCGGTGACGAGCTCGAGGACGCGCTTGCGCAGCTCCTTGAAGTCGATGCCCCAGTCGCGCAGCAGGATCGTGGCCAGGCCGTCGTTCATCTCCAGTATCCCGAGCAGGATGTGCTCGGTGCCGATGTAGTTGTGGCGCAGGCCGAGCGCCTCGCGCAGCGACCTCTCCAGGACCTTCTTGGCCCGGGGGGTGAACGGGATGTGCCCCGACGGGGGCTTCTTGCCTCGGCCGACCGCGGCGACGATCCGCGACCGGGTCATCTCGATCGAGAGGTTGGTCTCGGCCAGGGCGCGCGCGGCGATCCCCTCGGTCTCGCTGAGCAGGCCGAGCAGGAGGTGCTCGGTCCCGATGTAGTTGTGATCGAGCTCGCGGGCCTCCTCCTGGGCGAGGACGACGACGTGGCGGGCGGCGGTGGTGAATCGCTCAAACATGATCCCAGGTTCGACCGGGCTTCTGACCCCGTCAATACCATGCTATTAATAGGGTCAAGGTGTCTGGAGGGGTCGGAGGGGCTGTGAGCTGGGAAGACCGTCTGGATCAGTGGGACGTCGAGCGGGAGCTCGCGGCCCAACTGGAGGATTCGGACTGGGTGACGCTCCAGGAGGCGTCGAAGCGGACCGGCGTGTCCCGGGCGGCGCTGCGGACCTGGTACCGGGGCGACCTGATCCCGTCCCGGCTGGTTGACGGCCCTCACGGCCCGCAGCGCCTGGTTCCATTGGGGATGGTCGTGGCCCGGGCCGAGGACTCGCCGCGGCTGCGCCGCTCCTGGGAGCGTCGCCTCGGTGACGAGGCGATGATCGAGCTCCTCCAGCACCGCATCGACGAGCTCGAGGCCCGCGTCGCCGCCCTCGAGAAGCGCGACGCCGGCAACCCGGAATAGCGTCAGGCGTCGGCTTCGGGCCGTGCGAGCCCGGGGATCGGAGCGTCCGTCGCCAGATCGGCGGGCCCGCCGGGCCGGTCCCCGGCCCTACCCCGGCCCTACCCCGGCGGGGCGCCGCGGAGCTCGGCCTCGGCCTCCACCGTCCACCGGTACTGGCGGCGGGCGCGGTCCTCATGCTGGCGGACGAGGCTGAGCCGGTCGACGGTGACCGGGACCGGGACCGGATGGCGCTCGTCCAGCCAGGCTTGCAGCGCGGTGTCGTCGGCGCGGTCGTGCGCCCCGTAGCCGAGCGACAGGTGCGGGAAGAACCCGCCCGCCGGGACGCTCCCGAGCGCCTGGCCGACCGCGGCGACCAGGGCGTTCCGGACGTCGTTGACGGGCCCGGGCGGCGCGACCCGGGCGTGGACGGCGTCGGCGGCGAGGTGGGCCGGGCCCAGCGTCAGGCCGAACGGCGGGAGGCCGGCGCACCGGCCGCGGACGGCGGCGGTCATCCGTTCCACGGACGCGGGGGCGAGCCCGCCGACCGGCCCCAGGTCGAGCATCGTCATGTGCAGCCAGGACGCCGGGATCGCGTCGATCCCGTCCCGCTCGGCGAGCGCGTAGGCGCTGGTCAGCGCCTTGGTTGCGCGAACGGCCGGCAGGATGTGCCAGTGCCAGCGTTCCTCGCCCGCCAGCCACGGGTGCTGGCTCCAGAATTCGCGCACGGGTCAGCCGGCGGGGGCGGGGGCGGGGGCGGGCAGGAGGGCCGCGAGCGCGGCCGGAGCGCGCAGCGGGAGCAGGTGGTTCTCGCCCGGGACGACGGTGGCGCGGGCGTCGGGAAGCAGCGCGGCCAGGTAGTCGACGACGCGGTGGGTGAAGATCGGGCTCTCGCCGCCGGCGACGAGGTGGACGGGCTGGGCGATCCGGCGGGCCAGCTCCTCGTCGAAGTGCCAGGCGCCGAGCGCTGGCACCTCGCCGGCGAAGCAGTAGCCGCAGTCGCGCTCGGCGCGCTCTAGGCCGTCCCGGCCGAGGGCGGATTCGAGCACGGACCGGTACGCCGGCCCGCACACCGCCGTCAGGAAGGTGTCGAAGGCGGTACGCAGGTCGTCCTGGGCGGCGGCGCCCATCGCCGCGCCCAGCGCGGGGCCGATGGCGGCGGCGGTCGCCGCGCGGTCGGCCGGCGGCAGGAGCGGGTCGATCAGCGGCGGCTCGACCAGGACGAGCTCGCCGACGAGCTCCGGGTGGTCGAGCGCAAGCTGGAGCGCGAACACACAGCCGGAGGAGTGCGCGAGGACGCGGGCCCGCTCGATCCCGAGGCGGCGCAGCAGGTCCGCGCACTCGGCGGCGTGGTCGGCCACGGACAGCGGCTCGGCGGGGGCCGGGTCCGCGTAGCCGGTGCGGGTGACGCTGATCCGGCGCATGCCGGCGACGGCCGGCTCGCGCTCGAACGGGACGAACCAGTCGGTGAAGACCGCCGCGTGGATCAGGACGAGCGGGTCGCCGCTACCGCCGGAATCGGTGTAACGCACGGGGATTCTCCTTCTGAGGACCGTGGGTTGACGGGTTGACGGGTTGTCGGGTTGTCGGGTTGACGAGCCGGCGCCGGTCAGTCGGCGTAGAGGCGGATCTCGATGCCGTCGGGGTCGTGGAGCCCGATCAGGACGGTGCCGCCGTGGTGGCCGGTGACGAGGCCGCCGTGCTTCTCCCCGACGGCCGCCAGGTGGTCGGCCCAGTCGTGGACGCCGTCCCGGGTCGGTACGCCGAGCGCGACGAGGTCGAAGCCGCTCAGGGCGGCGGCGCGCTCGGGGTCGTGGCGCAGCGCGATCCCGGTGGCGCAACCGGGGACTTCGAGGGCGACGCCGCGCAGCTCGCCGTCCTCGACGAACTCGATCGCCACCGTCAGCCCGAGTACCCGCCGGTACCACTCGCCGCTGGCGTGGACGTCGCTGACCGGGATCTTCAGGTGGTGTATGGGTGCGAGGTCCGGCATGATTCCTCCCTTTCGCTAGAGCTAACTCTAGCAACTCGCTGGAGTAGCTTCTAGCGAGTGAGCGGTCTCGTCAACGACAAGCCGGGCCGGGCCGAGAAGGCCAGGCCGAGCCGGGCCGAGAAGGGCAGGCCTAGCCGGGCTGAGAAGGCCCGGCTGACCAGGCGGCGGATCGTCGCCGCGGCGGCGGAGCTGTTCCTCGACCAGGGCTACGGCGCGACGAAGCTCGAGGCGGTGGCGGCGCGCGCGGGCGTCGCCGTGCAGACCGTCTACTTCCACTTCGGGAACAAGGCGACGCTGCTCAAGGAGGCGCTCGACGTGGCCGCCGTCGGCGATGACGAGCCGGTCGCGCTGCTGGAACGGCCGTGGATCGAGGAGCTGAGCGTCGAGCCCGACCCGGTCCGGGTCATCGAGCTCTGGACGACCAGCGGCCTTGAGATCATGGGGCGGGTGGCCCCGCTGCTCGCCGTCGTGCGCGGCACCGTCGGGACCGATCCTGACCTCGCGGCGCAGTGGGACGTCAACGAGGTCCAGCGCCGGACCGCGTACCGGGTGCTGGCCGATCTGCTGGCCGAGCGCGGGGCGCTGCGCCCGGGGCTCACCGCCGCCGACGCCGCCGATCTCGCCTTTCTGATCTCCAGCGTCGAGAACTACCTGGTCGCCACGACCAGCCTCGGCTGGTCGATGGAACGCTGGCGGAGCACCACGAGCACGTTGCTCGCTCAGGCGCTGCTCGGCGGCGCTGCTCGGCGCGACGAACGGGTAGGACGAACGGGTAGGACGAACGGGTAGGCAGCCGCCCGCGGGGTGAACTGCGCGGCGAGGCCCAACTCCGGTCGCGGGCCGGGCAATGATGGAGGCATGCCGGCCCCGAGCTCCCCGCCCGTCCAGCGCGGCGGTCCGGCGCCCGTCCAGCTGGGCGAACTCGACTGGCTGGACGAGTTCGTCGCGGCCGCGGGGCCGGGCGGGCTGGCCGTCCTGACCGGCGCCGGCATCTCCACCGAGTCCGGGATCCCCGACTACCGCGGCCCGAACGGGTCGCTGGCCCGGCACACGCCGATGACCCACGACGAGTTCGTCACCGACGGTGAGGCGCGGCGCCGCTACTGGGCGCGCAGCCACGTCGGCTGGCGGGCGATGCGCCAGGCCCGGCCCAACGCCGGGCACCGGGCGCTGGCTGCCCTCGAGGCGGCCGGGCCGCTGTCCGGGCTGGTCACCCAGAACGTCGACGGGCTGCACGGCGACGCCGGCTCCCGGCGGGTCATCGAGCTGCACGGCAACCTGGGTCGGGTCCGCTGCCGCGACTGCGGGCGCATCTCGCCCCGGCGCGAGCTGGAGGACCGGCTGCGGCTGGCCAACCCCGGCTTCCAGGCCCAGGTCAGTGAGGTCAACCCGGACGGGGACGCCGAACTGGACGAGCGCGACGTCGAGCGGTTCGTCGTCGTGCCCTGCCGGGACTGCGCCGGCGTGCTCCAGCCCGACGTGGTGTTCTTCGGCGCGGTCGTCCCGCCCGAACGGACCGACGCGACGAGCCGCCTGCTCGACGGCTCGCGGGCGCTGTTGGTGCTGGGTACGTCGCTGGCGGTGATGTCGGCCTACCGGCTGGTGCTGCGGGCCGACAAGCGGGGTATCCCGATCGCGATCGTCAACGCCGGGCCGACCCGGGGCGCCGAGCGAGCTGCGCTCACCGTCGACGCCCAGCTCGGCGACGTCCTCCCGGCGCTCGCCGAGCGTTTCCGCCGATAGGCGGATTGGTTCCCTCGGTAAGGCGAAAGCGGCATATCCCGCTGGGGCATAACAGGTTTTCGCCCGATGCGAGGAGGCGATCGGTCGGGGATCCTGCCCTACATGGATGATCCTTCTGACTCGGTCTCGTCCGTTCCCCGGCAGCGCGCCGGGGACCAGCCGGAGGGGCGCGCGAGCGGCGCTGCCCGCGACCCCGCCCTGATCTACGGGGTCGAGGAGGATGAGGAGAACGCCCGTCCGTGGCTGCGCCACGAGGCGACGATGCGGGAGACCGGCGTCAGGACGATGGCCCGGCGCCTGCCGGGGCTGATGCGGCTGGCCTGGTCGCTGGCGTGGGAGGCTGACCGGGTCCGGCTGCTGGTGGTCGTTGGGCTGCGGGTGCTCTCCGGCGTCGTGCAGGCGGCCGGGCTGCTGGCGGTGGCCGGCGCGTTGACGGCGGTCGTCCGGGAGGGGCCCACCCCGGACCGCATCCGCCACGCGCTGCCGTCGCTGATCCTGGTGCTGGCGGCCGGGGTGGTCCGCACCGCGCTGTCGACGGCGAACACGCTGGTCGCGGCGCGCTTCGGGCCGCGGGTCGACCGGGTCAGCCTGGTGCGGCTGCTCGAGTTGGCCACCCGGACGTCCGTGATGGCCTTCGACGACCCGCGCTTCGTCGACGACCTGGACGCGGCCGAGCGCGGCGCCGCGTCCGGGCGCCAGCTGGTCGACAACGCGATCGCCGTGCTGACCTCGCTGATCGAGATCGTCGCGGCCGGCGGGGTGCTCGGCGTGCTGCACCCACTCCTGGTGCCGCTGCTGGTGATCTCGATCATCCCGGACGGCTGGGCGTCGGTGCGCGCGTCCCGGCTCGCGCACGCATCCTGGCTGCGCCGCCTGCGGCACGTCCGGCGCCAGTTCCTGCTGCGCCACTACATGACCGACCGGTCGGCGGCGGCGGAGATCCGTTCGTTCGGGCTCGGGCCGTTCCTCCTTGGCGAGTACACCGCGCTCGCGCTGGAGCACGAGGCCGAGCAGATCCGGGTCGGCCGGCGGCAGGCCGTCTACCGGCTGACCGGGCAGGCCGTCTCGGGGCTGGCGCTCGGCGGGGTCTACGCGACGCTCGTCGTCCTGCTCAATCTGGGGATCATGCCGCTGGCCGCCGGCGGGACTGCCATCCTGGCCATCCGCAACGGGCGGGGCGCGCTCTCGTCCGCGCTGAGCAGCCTGAACAGCGCGTACGAGAACTTCCTGTACTTCGGTGAGTACCGATCGTGGATCGCCGAGGCCACCCGGCGCGTCCCGGGCGCCCGGGCCGTCGCGGCGCCGGCGGTGCCGAGCGTCATCCGGGCCGAGAACGTCACCTACACCTACCCGAACACCGACCGGCCCGCGCTACGCGGCGTCACCGTCGAGCTGAGGCGGGGCGAGGTCGTCGCGTTCGTCGGGGCCAACGGCAGCGGCAAATCCACGTTGTCGAAGGTGCTGGCCGGGCTGTACGAACCGGACGGCGGCCGGGTCTGCTGGGACGGGGTCGACCTGGCCACCGTCGACCCGGACAGCGTGCGTGCCGGCATCGGAATCATCCCCCAGGACTACACCCAGTGGCCGATGTCGGCCCGGACGAACATCGGCGTCGGTCGGATCGAGCGGATGCTCGGCACCTACCCAGGCGGCGAGCCGTACGACGGGCCGGACGGCGGCCCGGACAGCGTGCTGGCCGCGGCCGCCGCCGGCGGGGCGGCCGAGGTCATCGAGAAGCTGCCCCACGGCTACGACACGTCGCTGGCCCGGCAGTACAACTCCGGCCACGACCTCTCCGGCGGCCAGTGGCAGCGGATCGCCTGCGCCCGCGCCGTCTACCGGGACGCGCCGCTGCTCATCGCGGACGAGCCCTCGGCCGCGCTCGACGCTCGGGCCGAGCAGGCGCTGTTCAGCCTGATCCAGTCGATCGGCCAGGAGCGGGCCGTCCTGCTCATCACCCACCGGCTGGCCAGCGTCCGCTCGGCCGACCGGATCTACGTCCTCGACGACGGTCTCGTCGTGGACGAGGGGACGCACGCCGAGCTGATGAGCCGCCCCGGCATCTACCAGGAACTGTTCACCCTCCAGGCCAGCCAGTTCGTCGACGACCTCAACCCGACCGCCGACCCGGCCGCCACCACGTCGGCCAGCGGCGACTGATACCCGCCTCGACCCGCCTCGCTCCCGCCGCCCGGCGGGACACGCGGCTCTGGCGGTCTCTGCCGTCGGCGGGCACACTCGACGCATGACCACGATCTCCGTGCCGGCCGAGATCACCCTCGCCGACGTGGCGGCCATGGGCGAAGCTGACGAGCTGCATCGATACGAGCTCAGCGACGAGGGAGAGCTCCGGGTCATGATGACGCGGACGCCGGAGCACTCCCGGATCGTCATGCGCCTGACGGCCTGGTTCCTTCGGCATGGCTTCGACGAGGAGCGGCTGCGCACCGACCTCGGCATCTACACCGGCGGCGGCCGCCAGCCAGACCTGACGGTGTGGTCGGATGCCGCGCCCGACACCGGTGTCGTCTCGGTCTACGTCCCCGTGGACGGGCTGCTGCTGGCCGTTGAGGTCGTCTCGCGAGGCTCCCGCCAGAACGATCTCGTCGACAAGGTGGGCGAGTATGCCCGGGCCGGCATCCAGCGGTACTGGACGGTCCAGCAGGGCGGAACCCAGCCCGTGACGTTTCGAACCCTCGCCGAGGGCCGCTACGAGGCCTCCGGCCCCCATCCCTTGGAATGGGTCCTCACCCGCGACCCGGCCGCCTTCGACCTCCGTTAACGGCGGCGGACGGCCCGGACAGCCGCCCGTGCCCGCCGAACGCTTGGCGGGCACGGGCCCAGTTTAGAGATCTCTGGGCAGGCTCGCGGTCACCGGCCGAGGGCCGCCTGGAGGTCGCGGACGTGCTCCTGGGTCTGCTCGAGCAGCGGCCGCAGCGCCTCGGCCACGTCGGCCAGGCCGAGGTCGTTGGCCTGGCCGAACCGCTCGCGGTAGCGCTCGAGCTGGTTCGTCTCCAGGTCCAGGTCGGCCTGAAGGGCCTCGCGCGGGCCCGTGACGGAGGGGACAGCGCCGACCGTGCCCGTCGGCGTCCCGCCGAGGAACGAGATCTGCGCGGCCAGCACCTCGGCGTGCGTGAGCTCCTGGCCGAGGTGCCGCTTGATCTCGCCGGCCACCCCGAGATACTCGGGCCCGCTCATGATCGCGCTGTGCTGCACGTACTGCACCACGGACTGGTACTCCGAGGTCAGGTCCTCGTTGAGCAGCGCGACAAAGCTCTCGGTGTCCATCGGTGCCTCCTCGTCGTGGTGCCTCGCGATCGTGGTGCCTCGCGGCGAATACGACGGACCGTGCCCGGTGGGACGGGTGGTCATGCCTCGCCCGAATCGGGCGGCCGTGGACCGGCTGTGGACCGGGCCGGCGAGCGATCAGGCATGGTCGCGGCCGAGCGTGAGGTCGTTCGTCCCGAAGCGGGTGGTCAGGAACCGGCGCTGCGCGAGCAGGCGGGTGGTGTCGCCGGACGCGATGGCCTCGGTCATCTTCCGGGTCCCCGCCGCCAGCAGGGACAACGTCTCGGACAGGACCGCGCGGGGCGTCCGCCCGTCGGCCAGCCGGTGGGTCTCGGCGTAGGTCCGGGGCATCCCGAGGTAGGTCTCCAGCGCGGTCGGCAGGTAGTCGGCGACGGTCCGCTCGACCACGAACAGGTCGGACGGGTCGGCCCGGGCCGTCAGCTCCGCCCCGAGCAGTTCGTCCAACGCCTGGTAGACCTCGTCGGCGGCGGCCACGACGTCGCCCGGCGCCCGGGTCGCGAGCAGCCGGCGCTGCGCGCCGAGCGCGGCCCGCAGCTCGGCGATCCCGGCCGGCTCGGGCGGCGGCGCCGGCCGGCGAGGCGCGACCAGCGCGCCCACCCCGTACAGCCCGGCGACCACCGGCGGCCACAGCGGCCAGTCGACGACGCCGACGGCGGTCAGGACCGCGCCGAGCAGTGCCGACGCGCAGCCGGCGATGTTCGCGGGTGACGACAGCGCCGAGGCGGCCCGTTCGCCCGGTCCGGGCCGGGGCGTCGGAGCCGGCAGCGGGCGGGGCAGCCAGCCCGTCGCGTCGGCCCCCGGCGAATCGTCACTACTGGTAGCCACGGATGTCCTTGAAGACGTCCGACAGCGAGCCGGTGCGGGCGTCGAACAGGGCCCCGCCCGTCTCGTCCGAGATGCGCCGCAGCACGCTCAGGTCGGCGTCGCCGAAGCCGATCGTGAACGTCCGCACCCCCCGGGCGGCCGGCCGCAGCCCCCGGTAGTACGCCTCGAACGACTCCGGCGACGCGCCGGCGTTGTTCTCACCGTCCGTCATCAGGACGATCGAGGTCAGGTAGGACGGGTCGGCGGCGAGCGCCGCGCCGGCGGCCTCGTAGCCGGCGTCGAGCGCCGAGTAGATCGCGGTCGCGTCCCGGACCTGGAGATGGTCGACGAAGTCGTCGACCGCCTTCAGCCCCGGGGAGCCGGGCGACGGGTCGTCGACCGTGAAGTCGCGGTTGTCGTAGACCCGGCTGGCGAACGTGACGATAGTGATCTTCTCGCGGGCCCGGAACCGGGTGAACTGGCCGGACAGGCTCTGGTCGGTGCCGCTCAGACCGCGCAGCGCCGCCTTCAGCGCGGCCAGGCGTGCCCCGGCCATCGACCCGGACACGTCGAGCAGGAAGATCGCGTGGGTGGGTCGGCGGAACTTGTCCAGGTAGGCGGCGAGCAGGTCGTTCGCCACCTGCTCGCTGGCCGGGAACGGCAGCTCGGTCAGCGTCGCGCCGGGGAAGCGCAGGTCCAGCGGCACGCCGGGCACCGCCGGGCGCCGGGCCGTGTCCGCCTCGAGGCGCCGCTGGGTCGCCGGCAGCCGCAGCCAGCTGACGGCCCGCTGGTAGAGCGCCCGTTTGTCCGGGCGCAGCAGCATCAGCGGGTAGTCGGCGGTGACGATCCCGTCCTTCGGGTAGACCAGGGTCAGCGGCTCGCGCAGCTTGCCCGAGGCGTTCAGCGACAGCAGCACCGACTCGTAGTTGATCATACCGGCCACCGGCCCGAAGCGGCCGGGAGAATGGGCGGAGCCCCCGGCCGCGGCGGGCGGCAGATCGGCTTGGCTGTCCTGGGAGCGGACGTAGGCGTCGGACAGGAACCCGGAGCTGCCCGCGGTCAGCGCCTGGCCGGAGAAGAACGAGGTCAGCGCGGCCGGGGAGATGTCGCTGGAGCGCAGCGCGTCCGACGTCCCGGCCAGCGCCGCCGCCACCCCGACCAGCGCGGAGAAGCCCGAGTTGGACGCGGCCGGGTTGGTCATCGCGTACGGGAGCTTGCCCGTCGCCACTTTGGCCGCGAGATCGGCCCAGGTCACCGACGTGTTGTCGGTCCAGCCGAACGACTGGGCCAGGCTGCGCCGGACCCCGAACACCACCGGGGAGAGCATGATCGACGATCGCGCGAGTTCCTTGGCCGGGCCGCCGGGCAACAGCCGCAGGTAGCGGTCGGAGGCGAACCAGGCCGCGTCCGTGCCGGCGGTGCCGTGGCTGATGCGGTCGGCTCCGTCCAGCGTGCCGGTGTAGCTCAGCGCGAGCGTGACTCCGGTGGCCTTCTTCAGGTCCGCGAGCAGCGGGGTGAGGTCGGACAGTTCCGAACCGGCCAGGACCCTCAGTGTCCCGGGTGGGCCGCTGAGGTCGGCACCGCCCGTCGCGCCCCCGCCTCCGGAGCCGCCGGAACCAGAGCCCCCGCCGGAACCAGAGCCCCCACCGGAGCAGGCGGCGGCCAGCAGCGCGAGAGCGGCCAGCGCGGCCAGGAGCGCGATGCGGGGGGATGGGCCTCGACGAGTTTCCGTCATCCCGGCCTTCCGGTCTCGATGGCGTCCAGTTTCTTGATCATGCGCTCCTGGAGGGCGGCGGTCGGCGCATCGGCCACGCCGACCAACGACGGCGGGGCGGGCAGGTGCTGCTCGGCGGCCAGCCGGGCGCCGTAGGCCGTGTCCGCGGTGCGGAAGCCGTGCACCGCGGCCAGGCGCTGGAGCTCCGGATCCCTGGTCAGCAGCCGGCCGACGGCGTCACCGGTCGCGTCCAACGGCACGACTGTGTGCTTGGCGTAGATAGTCGGGTTCGGGTAGAGCAACGTCATGTCGGCGGTGATCGCCGGGTCGCGGGCCAGCTGGTGGGCCCGGAACTGGGCTTCGTAGATCATCGCCATCGGCGTCTTGCCCATGCCGATCGTGAGGTAGTCGTCGAACGGTTCCTGGCTGGACTCGTCCACGTAGCCCTGCTTGGCGAACAGCGGGGCGGCGGCGGTCACGGCCCGGTCCGCCGCCGCCGCGTCGGCCACGACGTTGTCACCGTTCTCGACGTAGCCGGCGATGGCCAGGTAGAGGTCGGCCGAGTTCGACGTCCGCGGGTCCGTGGTGGAGATCAGGATCGACCTGTTCGTCCGGAAGGGCGGTGTTGCCCGGCAGGTCGGACCAGCGGGTGCCGGCCGCGACCAGGTCGAGGTAGCCCCGGATGCTCAGCTCGTCGTGGTCACCGGTGTGGGTGACCACTCCCCGTTGGGTCAGCAGGGCGACCAGCGGGCGGAAGGTGGCGATCGCCATCGGGCTGGAGAACGGGACGTAGACGCGGTCCACGTGGGCCTTCGCCCGGATCAGGTCGGCCCGGGCCGAGTCGGACGGGAAAGCCAGGTCATAGCCGCGCAGGTCACGGTCGGCCATCTCGCGGGAGCCGGCCGTGTCCACCTGCAGCCGGTATCCGGCCTGGGTGAAGCGGGCGACGACGGCCGGGTCGGCGAAGAAGTCCGCCTTCTCGGAGCCGATGAGGGCCCGGACGACCGTCGTCGGCGGGTGGTCGCCGCCGCTCCCGGTGCCCCCGCCGCCGGTGAGGTGGGGGACGACGATCAGCGCCGCCACCGCGACCGCCAGGAGGCCGGCCAGCAGGAGACCGAGGGGACTGCCCCGTCGGGCGGAGCGCGCCAAACCGTCTGGTCCTTTCTGGCTGGTCGACCCAGGTTCGTCCAGACTGGCGCGCGCAGGTGGACAGCTGGTGACGTCTGGCCCCACGGCGGGTGTGCCGGTCGGTGGGCGGGTGTTGTGAATGGTTCAAGCGGCTTCGGCGGGTCATTCTGGTTCCGGGCGCTCCCGCTGCGCTGTCGCGTCCAGGAGACGGGGCCGGAATCGAGTCGGTCCGGTTGTCATCCGGTAGCCCCGTGCAATTATCGCTTTTGTGTCCGGGTGTTGCCCCCCGAATCGGGGGGTGCTGGCACCCATCCTGGACGAATGCTAGTAACACGGTTTCGGCTGGGTGGGCCGGATGGGCTCTTTTGGTTCCCGGCCGGCTGTATGCTTTTTGTCAGCCGGAAATTCTGGCGTCAGGGCGCGCTCTTCGCGAACATGGACCAGGGCCGGCCGGTGGTGGACCGCCGGTCCTCGGCGACGGGGCCCGCTGTCGGCCGCCGGGCGCCGGATACCGACCGAACCCGCCCGCTGGGCAGGCAGGGGTAGGAGCAGATGTTCGCACCGCTGGGGGACACCGACCCGCGCACCGTGGGCCCGTACCGGCTGCACGGCCGCATCGGTGGTGGCGGAATGGGCAGCGTGTATCTCGGCTTTTCCGACGAGGGCCGGCCGGTCGCGGTGAAAGTTCCGCGCGAGGACCTGGCCGACGACCCCGAATTCCGCCGCTGGTTCGCGCAGGAGGTCGCGGCGATCTCCCGGGTGCGGGGCCAGTTCATCGCGCCCGTCGTCGACGCCGACCCAACCGCCGCGCTGCCCTGGATGGCCACCGAGTACGTCGACGGGGTCAGCCTGGCCGACGCGGTCCGGCGGCGGGGAGCGCTCGACGACCAGCTCGTGCGCGGCCTGTCCGTCGGCCTGGCCGAGGCGCTCAAGACGATCCACGCCGCGGGCGTCGTCCACCGCGACGTCAAGCCGGCCAACGTCCTGATGGCCTGGGACGGGCCCAAGGTCGTCGACTTCGGGGTCGCCCGCCTGGTCGACGCTCCTCGCCACACCGCCATCGGCGCGGTGATCGGCACCTTCAGCTGGATGTCGCCCGAGCAGTACCGGGGCCAGTCCGGCGAGGCGCCCGGAGACATCTTCGCCTGGGGCTGCTGCGTGGCCTATGCCGCGACCGGCCGCCGCCCGTTCCGGGCCGAGAACCCGGACGCGGCCCCGGCCGCCATCGTCATGCGGGTCCTGCACGGCGAGCCCGACCTGGACGGGGTCGCCGAGCCGCTGCGCTCGACCCTGCTGGCCGCGCTGGCCAAGGACCCGGCGGACCGGCCGACCGCGCTCGAGCTGCTGGAGATGCTCGCGAGCGACGCGCCGCGGGGCGCCGCCGGCGCGGAGTTCGCCACCCAGCTGATGGCCGACGTCTGGAAGGCGCCGACCCCGCTCCCGTCGGAGGGGCCTGACCTGCCGGCCGCCGCCGCCGGGGCGGGCGCGGCCGCCGGCGCTGGCGCGGTGGCCGGCGCCGGCGCCGCCGCCGGGCTGGCCGCGATGGCCAAGGGCTCGGCGCCGGCCGCGCCGGCCGCGCCGGCGGTGGACCCGGTGCCCTCGACCCAGCCGGTCGGCCCCGGCCCCCGGATGGCCCCGCCGCAGGGGCCGCCAGCAGCCGTCCCAACCCCGACGCCGAGCCCGGTTCCACCACGCGGCCCGAGCCCGGTGCCGCTCCACAGCCCTACCCCGAGCCCGGTGCCGACCGGCGCCGGCACCGGCGGTTTCGCGTTGCCGCCCCGGCAGCCGGTGGTCGACGAGGCCGGCCTGACCGATCTCTACGACCCGGACGACGACGACCCCGTCACCATGATCGGGGGACGGCTCGGCGCCACCGGTGGCCTCGGCGCCACCGGCGGTGCCCGGATGACGGCGGCCGGCGGCATCGCGCCGCCCCGGCGTCCCGACCCGGTCGTCCCCCCGCCGCCCGCCCCCGCCTCGTCGGCGCGCCGCCGGCCCCTGCTGGTGGGCGGCGCGGTGGCGGCGGCCGGCGTGGTCGCCGGGGTCACGATCTGGCTGGCGAGCGCGAGCGGCGGGCACGACACCGTCCTCAACGTGACGCCGGCGAACCAGAACAGCCCGGTCGCCACGGCCGCGGCCGGCGCTCCCAGCCGGGGCGCCCCGACCTCGGCCGCCCCGGCCGCCACAGCGGGCGTAGCCGCCCCGTACTCACAGAAGCCGGACCGTAACCGCTCCACGACTGCGCCCGCCGCGCGGCCGAACTCCGGCCCGTCGACGAACACCACGCCGCCGGCTGACACCGTCACCACGACGCCACCGCCGAAGACCGTCACCACCCCGCCCGAGGACCACATCAGCAGCCCGCCCGTCACCACGACGCCCCCGGTGACTACCCCGCCGGTCACGACGCCGCCTGCGCACGACCCGACGACCGAGCCCCCCGTCACGACCACCGCGCCCGCCCACGACCCGACGACCCAGCCGCCGGCCGCCGGCGGCACGGGCGACGGCGGCACGGGCGACGGCGGCGCGCCGCCGCCGAGCCAGCACTGACCGACGGCCTGGCCGGACCCGACGATCGGGTTAGGCCGGGATCGGCTCCAGGACGATCACCGGGATCTGGCGGTCGGTCTTGGTCTGGTAGTGCGCGTAGTCGGGCCAGGCCTCGACCGCCCGCTCCCACCAGGCCGCCTTCTCCTCGCCGGTGACCTCGCGGGCGATCATGTCCTGCTTGACGGGGCCGTCCTGAAGCTCGACCAGCGGGTGGGCGACCACGTTGTGGTACCAGACCGGGTGGGTGGGCGCACCGCCCAGTGAGGCGACCACGGCGTAGGCGCCGTCGTGCTCGACCCGCATCAGCGCCGACTTGCGGATCTTGCCGGACTTCGCGCCGAGCGTCGTCAGGATGATGACGGGCTTGTCCCGCAGGGTCGTGCCCTGGGTGCCGCCGGAACTCTCGTACAGCTCGACCTGGTCGCGGACCCACTGGACGGGGCTCGGCTCGTACTCACCGGTGAGTGGCATGCCCTCAGTCAATACCCGCCGAGCGGTCCCAGGGCCGCCCGGCCGGCGGGCCTCGATCAGGTAACGCGCGCTGTGGGCGACGAACACGCCGTCGGCGCGGATGCGCTCGTCGAGCGCGGCCAGCCGCTCTCGGTAGCGCTCGACCGAGAAGTCCGGGACCGTCCAGATGACGGTCCGCAGGAAGTAGATCACCGCTCCGACGTCGAAGAACTCGGCCCGTGGCCGTTCGGCGCGCACGTCGAGGACATCAAGCCCGGCGGCGCGGGCGGCCGCGACGGCCTGGTCGGGATGGCGGCGCCGGCGCACGTCCGGCGGCTGGGGACCGAGGAAGAACTCGATGAGCTCGAGCATGCTCGCCGGCCCGACCTCCTGGGCCAGGAACGTCCCGCCGCCGGCCAGCACCCGGCCGATCTCCGGCCAGGGCGTCGTCACCGGATGCCGGCTGACGACCAGGTCGAACGAGCCGTCCGCGAACGGGAGCGGGCCGCCATCCGGGGCGACCACGACGCTGCCGCCGCGTGGCGCCAGCGTGGCCGCGGCCCGGGGGACGTTCGGCGGCCACGACTCGGTGGCCACCACCCGTCCCGGGAGGACCGGCACGGCGGCGAGGATCTGGCCCCGGCCGGTCTGCAGGTCCAGGGTCGAGCGGGCCCGGGTCATCCGCTCACCCAGCAGTCGGGCGTAGCCCCAGGACGGTCGCTGCTCGGTGGCCCGCCCGTCCAGCCAGGTGAAGTCCCAGCCGTCGGCGGGCGCGGCGGCCGCCTCGGCGACCAGCTCCTCGAACGGGCGCACCCGATCACGGTAGTCGCCGGACGCCCGGGCGGAAGGCCGAACGGCCCCGCGTTCCGGGGGCGACAGGCCGGAGCGCGGGGCCGAACGGGTGGCCCGTGCTCGGGCTCCGGGTCAAGGGAGCCCGCACGGTGGTACGGGGTTCAGCGGTACAGCGATTCAGTGGTACAGCGGGGTGTCAGCGGCGCCGGTGGCGAACGGGGTTGACCCCAGCCGGGGCACCGGCGGCGGGAGCCGCGCTGGTGGCCGCCGGGGTGGCCGTCGTCGCGGCGGGAGCCGCGCCGGCGGCGGCCGGCGCGGTGGCAGCGGCGGACGTCGTGCCCGCCGCCGGGGCGGCGCTGGCCGCGGCGGTGCTGGTGGTGGTGGTGGCCGCGGCGGTGCCGGTGGTGGCGGCCGGAGCAGCCGCGGCCTGGCCGCCGAAGGTCACGCCGGTGGCGACGTCCCCGTTGGTCTGAATCGTGATCGGGTTCGCCACACCGGTCAGGGCCTGGCAGTTGAGGTTGGTGTAGGAGTCGGCCAGGCGGGTGCCCAGGAAGGTGAACAGGTTGGTCGCGGCGCCGGGGTTAGGGCTGGCAAACGCGGTGAAGGCGGCCTGGTCCAGCTGGATGCGCCGCGAGCCGAGCGTGATCATGTTGGTGCAGTAGGTCTTTGCGGCGGCGGCCAGGCTGCCGTTGATCGGGGGCATGCCCGAGCCGGCCCGGTACAGGTTGGTCTTGGCCCGGCTCATCTGGTCGCCGATCAGGGTCATCGGGTCGTTCGGCGGCACCAGCGCGACCGGGGAGGCCTGCAGGGTCGCCTGCAGCTCGTCCAGGGCCAGCGCGCTGGTCGGGGTGCCGTTGTTGGCCAGGTCAGGCGCGGTGAACGGGCTGCAGCCGATCGCCTTGTCGATGAAGTTCACCAGCAGGCCGTTGTCGCTGGCGTTCGTCAGCACCTGGGCGTTCGCGACGGCCTTAGCGTTGGCGTCGGTGGCCTGCGCGGTCCGGCCGTCGGCGGTGAGCAGGTAGGTCGCGGTCACGTTGTCGCTCTGGTCCTGGTCGACGACACCGAAGTCACGGGTGGTCGGGCAGGGCTTGCCGTCATTGGCCGTGCCAACCGCCGGAATGGCGAGCTGGTGCCGGGCGATGGCCCGGTTCGCGGCCTGGAAGAAAGCGGGCGCGTTGCAGTACGCGAACTGGCCGAAGACCGAGTTCTGGGTGCCGTTCACGCATTTGCCGGCGACCAGGCTGCCCTGGGAGTCCCGCAGCCTGATATGCCGGTGGCCGCGGCGCACGATGACTTTCCCGCCGGTCTTCTGCAGGGTCAGGTTGTTGCCGTTGTAGCCGAACCAGACGCCGACGATCGCGTTCTTCGGCAGCGTCGGGACGACGACCGGCGCCGCCGGCTGCGTACCGGCGTCGATCACCAGCGGGTTGTAGACCGACAGCTTCCCGGTGGCCGGGTCGATGATCGTGGCCTGGACGAAGGCCGCCTGGTCGGGGTTGGCCTCGTGGCAGGTGCCGCCGGCGGCCGCCGTCAGCTGGTACGGGGTGGCCAGACCCCGCGCGGTCAGCGGGTTGGCCGGGACGATCAGCGTGCAGTCGCCCGGCGCCGGCGGGGGAGCGGCCGGGGCGGCGGCCGCGGCCGCCGCCGGGTCAGCGGCCGCCGGGTTGGTGGCGGCCGGGTCGGTCGCCGCCGGCGCGTCCGGGGCGATCGCCGCCGTGGCCGCGGCGAGGCTGCCGTTGACCACGGGCGACGTCGGGTCGTGCCCGCCACCGCGCAGGCCGATCGACACGCCGATCAGCGCGCCGAGCGCGGCCACGATCCCGATGCCCACCAGCGGCCGGGACGCGCCTCGACGGGGTGGCGGCGGGTCTGCTCGGTGGGAGTGGGGTGCTCGGTAGCGGGGCACGGAGTTGGTTCCTTTCGTGGACCGGGCCGGTCGGGGCATGCCGGGTCCCAGCGGCGGTCGGTCGCGGACGACCGGGGTGAGGGGTGAGGGGGTCGCCGCGTCAGAACTTCTGGTGCGGCTTGAAGGTCGCGGTGGGCAGCGAGTTCACGCCGCCGCCGCCCGGCTGGGTGGCGGCTGTCGGCGCGGCCGCCGGCGTCGCCGCGGCGGCGGCCGGGGCGAGCGGGGCCTGCGTTGGCGGGGTCGTCATGGTCGCCATCGGGCGCGGCGCCGGGGTGTTCAGCACGATGAGGATGACGATGCCGAACGTCGGCTGGCCCACCTTCGGGTAGACGACGGTGGAGATCGTGTAGATGCCGTTGGGCAGCTCACGGCTGTTGAGGCGCAGCGTGAACGGCGCCTTGGCCTCGGTCCGGATGACTCGGCGAGGACCGTTGATGGCGAAGACGGCCCAGGTCGTCTGCGCGTTGACGCCGGCCGGGCGGATGTCGACCCGGTCGTGGACCCTGCCCATCCGCTTGGTCGTCACGCCCGGGCTGGCCGGCGTCGCGGCGGGGGCGGCGGCCGGGTTCGCATGCGGGTTCCCGGTGGGTGCGCCGCCGCCGGCCGCGACCGCGACGGTCACGGCGGCCGGTCGGGGGGCCGCCTGGACGGCGGCGGCGGGACGACTCGGAGACGCCGCCATGGCGCCGGTCGACCACAGTGACACCGCCGACACCGCCGCTGCAACGGGCAGGCCGAACATAAGCAGCCGCTTACGTGAGAAAAGGCCGTACCCCATGATTACTCCTCGGGTCAGGACGTCGGACGCTAGCGACCATAAATGGATTTGAATCGGGACGTCCAGTGCCGCTGCTACTAATGCGCCAGTAGCGCGCAATCGCATCGCATGAGAAGCGATAAATAGAGGTAAAGGACAGGATATAAGTCTCTAAAGAACCGTGTGAATGCCGTCGGCGTGTCGGCCTGGGAGGCGGAAAGCGGGCGACGCTGGGATCCTGCCTCATACGGGCGGCTGACCGGGCTGACCCTGGCCGGTTCGCCCACGATGGCACAGGACGCTCCCGGCCGACCAGCGGTTTCGCGATCGCGGGGAGTTTTGTCCCATTCGGTGAGAGAGGTGCCCCTTTCGGGGGTTGGTGTCGCCCTTCGGGGCGGGCTGTCCCCTTCGGGGCGGGGCCCGGTGGCCGGTTGGTTAGCGCGGTGATAAGGCCGCCGGGACGCACCCCCGACCAGGGCCGGTGACCCGGGAAGAAGGAGGTCGGCGCATGACGATGGTGGGCACGACGCGGCGGCGGGCGCGGGCCGCGCCCGCGCGTCCCCGCCTGGGCGAGGTGCTCGTCGGCGCCGACGCGCCGCTCGGCGCCGTCCTGCCGGCCGGGATGCTCGGCGCGAGCCGGGCCGACCCGGCCGAGCGGGCGGCGGCCGGCAAGGCCGCCCGCGCCCAGACACCCCGGCGCGGCCAGGGTGTCTGGCGACCGCCCCCGGACCGGGCCGACCCGGTCGACATCCTGGAACGGCAGTCGCGGGCGCGGCTGGCCGAGCTCGTCCCGATCCGGTACGAGCGGATGATCTCCTCGCCGTTCCGGTTCTACCGGGGCGCGGCCGCGATCATGGCAGCCGACCTGGCCGGGACGGCCACGTCCGGCATCGACGTCCAGCTCTGCGGCGACGCCCACCTGCTGAACTTCCGGCTGCTGGCCTCACCCGAGCGTCACCTCGTCTTCGACATCAACGACTTCGACGAGACACATCCCGGTCCATGGGAGTGGGACGTGAAACGCCTGGCCGCGAGCCTGGTCATCGCCGGGCGGGCCGGCGGGCACCGCCCGGCCGAGCGCCGGCGGGCGGTCGTGGCCGCGATCGGCGCCTACCGGGTGTGGATGCGCCGCTTCGCCGCGATGAACAACCTCGACGTCTGGTACGCGCACGTCGACGTCGACGCGCTGACGAGCGGCTCGGGCCTCCCCGACGGCCTTCCGTCCGGACGGTCCGGTCGATCCGGCCGTTCGGGAGCCCTTCCCGAGCGGCCCGGCGACGCGCTGGACCGCCAGACCCGGCGCCGCCTCGAGACGGCCGCGGCCCGGGCTCGCACCCGCGACCGGCGCCGGGCCTACACCAAGCTCACCGAAGTCGTCGACGGGACGCCGCGCTTCGTCGCCGACCCACCGCTGCTCGTCCCGCTGCGCGACCTGCTCGACCCGGCCGAGCGGGCCGCGCTGACCGGGACCCTGGCCGACGTCGTCGAGCGCTACGGCCGGACGCTGCCGCTCGAGCGGCGGGCGCTGCTGCGGCAGTACCGGCTGGTCGACGTGGCCCGCAAGGTCGTCGGGGTCGGCAGCGTCGGCACCCGCTGCTGGGTGGCGCTGCTGCTCGGCCGGGACAACGGCGACCCGCTGCTGTTGCAGCTCAAGGAGGCGCAGGCGTCGGTGCTGGCCGAGCACCTGCCTGGCATCCCGCCCTCGACCCATCTCAACCAGGGCGAACGGGTCGTCCTCGGGCAGCGGCTCATGCAGGCCAGCAGCGACATCTTCCTCGGCTGGCAACGGATCGACGGGATCGACGGGCGCCGCCGCGACTTCTACGTCCGCCAGCTCGCGGACTGGAAGGGCGTGCCGGTCGCCGAGATGATGAGCGCGGGCGAGGCGGCCCTGTTCGGCCAGTTGTGCGGCGCGACCCTGGCCCGGGCCCACGCCCGCTCGGGCGACCGGGTCGCGCTGGCCGCCTACCTGGGCCGCTCGGACACGTTCGAGACGGCCATCGCCACCTTCGCCGAGGCCTACGCCGACCAGAACGAACGCGACCACGCCGCTCTCGCCGCCGCCGCCGCCCGCTCCGGCCGCGTCCCGGCGTCGTCCGACGGCGCCCCGACTACGGGCCGATGAACTCCCAGCGGGCAGTCAGGCCAGAATCTCGACCCACCCGTCGGTTCCGTGCACGCGGATCCGCTGCCCGTCGAGGATCAGGCGGGTCGCATCCACCACCCCGACGACAGCCGGCAACCCGTACTCCCGCGCGACAACCGAGCCATGGGACATCTGTCCGCCGACCTCCGTCACCAGGCCCGCGGCGGCGACGAAAAGGGGCGTCCAGCTGGGATCCGTGTAGGGGGTGACGAGGATGTCGCCCGGTTCGAGGACGGCCCGGTCCAGGTCCAGGAGGACACGGGCCCGTCCTTCGACGGTCCCGGCCGAGACCGGCAGGCCGACCAGCGCGCCGGCCGGCACGTCGTCGCGCCGGTACGCCCCGGCTACGTCCTCGCCGTCGGAGGTGAGCACCCGGGGCGGAGTGAGCGCCTGATACGACCTGAACGCGTCCTTGCGCCGGTCGATGAGCTGGTCATCCACGCGGTTCGTGCGCACGACCTCGTGGAGTTCCTGGAACGTGAGGTAGAAGATGTCCTCCCGCTCACGGAGCACGTCAGTACGGACAAGGCGCTCGGCTTCTTTCAACAACGCCTTCTTGTACACGAAGTAGCGGCTGACCATGCCGTACTTCGGATACTCCCGGTACCCGATGAACGCCCGGACCCGGTCGATCATTCGTTTCGTCTCGTCGGCTTCGCGCTCTCCGTTCGGCCGGGCCCGCAGGCGCTCCAGCAGCTCACGCTCTTTCTCCGACGCCTCCCGCCGGCCCTGCTCGAAGCGCCGCCGGCTCTCGCCTGGCTCGAAGTTCGTGATGTTACCCAGGATGACGGGCACAAGCGTGGCGGGGCATTCGCTCCAGCGGGGCCGGGTGATGTCGATCTCGCCCACGCAGCGCATGCCGTAGGAGTCGAGCCAGGCCTCGATGGCGTCTCGCGCTTCTCGCCCGCCCGCCAGCCGGGGCAGTTCGTCCAGGAAACTCTCGTCCTCGACCTGCCGCAGAAACGCCACCACGTCCGGATGCGGCCGGATCACATCGGCGAGGTCGAGCAGCGCCAGCCCCATTTCCGACGTGACGTTGTGGGGCGCGGACCGGGTGAGCGTGTCCGCCGCGTTCTTTTCCCCCAGCCAGGCCTCCAGCCGCTCGTTGAGCCACCAGGTGGCCTCCATCGCCGACATGAACACCTGATGGCTGCGCCGGTCGAACAGGATCCGTTTCAGCTCCTGGAAGTCCGTCTGGATGAACTCAAGCAGCGCGGTTCCGGACCGTGTCCGGATGTCGCGGGCCGCGGCGGCGACGGAGGCCTCGCTCTGCCCGATCAGCTCGGTGACGATGGCCGGATCGGTCTCGATCGGGGCCGGCGCGCCGCCGGCCAGTGGCCCGGGGGAACCCTCGTCGGGCAGCGGCCGGACGAAGTCGTCGCGCTCGAGGATGGTCCGCAGCGCGTCCACAGTCAGCGGATCGGACTTGCCGAAGACCTCCAGAAGGGCGGCGCGGCCCGTCGGCGAGGCCAGCCGCTGGGTGACGTCGACGAACAGGCGGCCGCCGGCCTCGGCCATGGGCGCGGGGGTGGTCAGCTGCCAGAAGGAAAGCCCCAGGGGCTTCATGGCATCGGTCATCATCTGCTGATGGCCGACCGAGAGGTAGACGTGGTTCTCCCCGTCGCCGGACTCCGGGATGGGGAACAGCGTGGTGATCGGCCGGCTCTGGACGATCTGGAACTCGTCGCCGGCCAGGCACCACTCGATGTCCTGGGGGCGGCCGAAGCGCGCCTCGATCCGCCGGCCGAGCCGCGCTAGCCGCACGACCTGCTCATCCGTCAGCACCGGCTGCTCCCGCTGCCCCGGGTCGATCGCCTGCTCCCGTGTCCCGCCCGTCGGCGAGGCGTGCACCGCGCGCCGCTTGACGGCGATGGCCCGGGTGACGACCTCGCCGTCGCGCACCGTGAAGACATCCGGGTTCACCAGGCCGGAGACCAGGGCCTCGCCGAGGCCGAAGCTGGCCTCCACGGAGGCGACCTTCCGGTTGGACGTGACGGGGTCGGCCGTGAACAGGATGCCGGCCGCCCGCGGGAAGACCATTCGCTGGACCACCACGGCCATGTGGACCTCACGGTGGTCGACGCCGCCCAGCTGCCGATAGGTCACGGCCCGCTCGGTGAACAGCGAGGCCCAGCACCGGCGCACGTGCTGGAGGATCGCTGCTGGCCCGACGACGTTCAGGTACGTGTCCTGCTGGCCGGCGAAGGATGCCGTCGGCCGGTCCTCGGCCGTCGCGCTGGACCGCACGGCGTAGGCGGCCTGCTCGCCGAGCTGGGCCAGAGCGCGGGTGATCGCCGCCGAGAGATCGCCCGGGATGGCGATCCCCTCGACGGTCTGGCGGATCTCCGCGCTGAGCGCGCGGATCGCCTCCCGGTCGTGCGGGTCCAGGCGCGAGAGTCGATCGAGCCGATCGTCGATCGACGGCGCCTCCGCCATGATCCGCCGGAAGGCGTCCGTCGTCACGCAGAAGCCAGGCGGCACGCGGATTCCGTCGATGCGCGACAGCGCCCCCAGGCGCGCGCCCTTACCGCCGAAGAGCGCGACCCGAGTCTCGTCGGCCTCGTTAAGAACCACCACAAGCTGCTCGCCTGCCGCGGTACCCCCAAGACAGCCGGGCTCCGTTTCACCAACAACACCATGCACGCCGTGCCCCATGTCCTCGTCCGTTTCTGGCCCGGCCGACGATTCTGCGGCACGCCCTGGGTCTTGCGGCAAGCCCCCCAGTCTGCTATATGTTAGAGATGGCAAGGAGCCGGATCTCCTTGCCATCTCTTTTTGGCTGACCCTTTTTTGGCTGACCCTGTTCGGCTGGCGGAATGCTCCCGGCGAGGGCCTACTGGCCGGCTTGGGTGAGCCCGCGCAGCTTGAAGATGGCGCCGGACGGGTCGGCCAGGGTGGCCAGCCGGCCGTACGGGGTGTCCTGGGCCGGGTCGACGACCGAGCCGCCGAGCCCGGTCGCCTTGGCCACGGTCGCGTCGACGTCGGGCGCGCTCCAGTAGACCGACCAGTACGGGGACGTGCCCGCGGGCAGGAAGGCCGAGGCGTCCATGACGCCGGCCAGGTCGGTCTCCTCGCCCCGGGCCCGGGCGATCGTGTAGCGGAACTCGTCGGTGTCGCCGACGGCGACCGTGTCCCAGCCGAAGACCGTCCGGTAGAAGGAGATCGCGCGGGCGTGGTCGCGGGTGTGCAGCTCGAACCAGCTCGGCGCGCCCGGCTCGGCCAGGCTGGCGCTGGTGGGGTCGCTCGGCGCGTTGGGCACGTCGAAGTCGACGATGCCGGGGAACGTGCCGGGCTGCCACATGCCGACGTGCGCGCCGGTCGGGTCGGTGAGGATGGCCTGGCTGCCCAGGTCGGCGATCGGCATCGGGCCGGCCGTGATCTGGGCGCCCTCGCCCTCGGCCGTCTTCGTGGCCCGGGCGATGTCGTCGGTGGCCAGGTAGACCGTCCAGACGTTGGTGGCCGGCAGGTCCGGCATGTCACCCATGCCGCCAGCGATCGGGCGGCCTTCGCGCGTCCACATGAAGTAGCCGGCGAAGTCGTCGTTCGGGGCCTGCGGCTCCCAGCCGAACAGCTCGCCGTAGAAGCGGCGGCTGCCCTCGACATCGGAGGTGAACAGGTCGGTCCAGCAGGGGGCCCCGACCGGGGGGTGAGGACGGTTCGGCATGAGGTGCTCCTTCGCCTGGGCTGTGTCGCGGCTACGGCGTCACCGGCTACGACGGAGCCGGGACGGGGAAATCATCGGTGCCGGGTCCGACAGTTTTTCTCCGCGCCCAGTTTTTCTCCGCGCCCAGGTGGTGGCGTGTTGCGTGCCGAGGGAGCGGGTCAGTCCAGGTGAGCGGGTCAGTCCAGATGGGACGGCAGGCCGAAGGCGGCGAACAGGCGCTCCGGGTCGAGCAGCGAGAGGAACTGGTTCAGCGCGACGATCCGGCCGCCCGAGATCTCGATGACCTGCAGGGCCCACGGAGCGTAGCCGCCGGCCGGGTCCGGCCGGTACTGGCCGAAGCCCGGGCAGCCGTTAGCCGTGATCGGGATCAGCTTCGAGCCGGCGCACTGGTCCGGGCCGGGCGAGACCATCCAGCGCCCGATGTTCTCGGGCCCCCGCACCCACAGCTCGTAGGGCGGCATCGAGAGCACGGCGTCCGCGTGCAGCAGCCGCACCAGCGCGTCGATGTCGTAACGCTCGAACGTGTCGAGGTAGCGGCGCAGCAGCGCCGCGTCGGTCTCGTCGAGCGCCTCCGGGTCCGGCTCGACGGGCCGGGGCCCGCCGAGCGTGGCCCGGGCCCGCTGCAGCGCGCTGTTGACCGCCGCGGTCGTCATGTCCAGGAGGTCGGCCGCCTCGGCCGCCTTCCAGCGCAGGACGTCGCACAGGATCAGCGTCGCCCGCTGCCGGGCCGGCAGGTGCTGGAGGGTGGCGACGAACGCCAGCCGGACCGACTCCCGGTGCAGGGCGATCTCGGCCGGGTCGGAGGTATCCGGGCGGATCCGGCCGTCCGCGATGGGCGTCACCCACTCGGACTCCGGGATCGGCGGGCCGAGCAGGTTCGGGTCGGGCTCGGACGCCGGGCCCAGCTCCATCGGCCGTGCCCGCCGCTGGACGTGCCGGTTCATGTCGATGCAGACGTTGGTGGCGATCTTGTACAGCCAGGAGCGGACGCTGGAACGGCCCTCGAACCCGTCGGCCTTGCGCCAGGCCCGCAGCATCGTCTCCTGGACCGCGTCCTCGGCCTCGAAGCCCGAACCGAGCATCCGGTAGCAGTACCCGGTGAGCTCACGCCGGAAGGGCTCGAAGTCCTGTTCGGGGGCGAGCACCGTCACCCGGCGATGGTAACCGCCGGTCGCGAGCGGCCGGAAGCGCGGGGACCGGCCCGGCGGGATTCGCGCCCCGCGGCCGACCAGTCGCGCGGCGGCGGGCGGCGGCAAGGCCGCGGCAAGGCGACGGCCGGGCGGCGGCCGAGAATGGTGGCCGCCGGTGAATCGGGATTCAGGTGCCCGGTCAGGTTCCCGACAAGGGATCCGGCTCGGTGTCGTCGGACGGCCGCTATCCTCGGGGCCAGCGGCTCATCGTTGAGCGCCCGTCGGAGGGGGACGCCGTGTTGGCGTTGAAGATAGCGGGCAGCGGCGGAGACCAGACGTTTACCGACGACCGCCCGGTTGTGGTCGGTCGTGGTCGGGGTGTTGATATGCCGCTGACCGGTGCGGGCGTGTCACGTCGTCATCTGGTGTGTACACCACTCGACGGTGAATGGGTCGTCGAGGACGTCAGCTCGCTGGGCACCTGGGCCGCCGGAAAGCGGATTCAGCGGATTCCGGTGACCGGGGTCACGCGGCTGCGCCTCGGCGGCCCCACCGGGCCGGAGATTGTTCTGGAGCCGACGCTCCTTCGTATTCCCTGGATGGAGCCGGCGCCCGCGGTTGGGGCCAGCCCGTCCGCCGCGTCCGGAACCGCCGCCGCGTCCGGAACCGTCGCCGTGCCCGCCGTGCCCGCCGTGCCCGCCGGGTCCGCCGGGTCCGCCGGGTCCGCCGGGTCCGCCGGGTCCGCCGGGTCCGCCGGGTCCGCCGGGTACAGCCCGTCGGTCTCGCCCGGCCTGGCGAACCCGCCCGAGCAATCCGAGCGATCAGGGCAGCCCGGGCACCCCACTCCGTTCGTCCAGTCCGGACCGCTCGGCGGCGCCGACCTGGACCCGGCGGCCATCACCCTGCTGCCGGGTGACCGGCACCTGCCCACGCCGGCGGTCCGCGAGCACGGGCGCCGCGGCGTCCGGCCGCTGCGCCGGGGCACCCTGTCGGTGGGCCGGGCCGAGGACAGCGACATCATGCTGGGCGACCTGCTGGTGTCCCGCCGGCACGCGGAGCTGCTGGTCGGGGACAGCGGCGTGCACATCGTCGATCTCGGATCGGCCAACGGGACATTCGTCAACGGCCGCCGCATCAGCCGGCAGGTGCTGGCCGACCGGGACATCATCGGGATCGGGCACCACCTCTTCCAGCTGTCCGGGATGACCCTCGTCGAGTACGTCGACGCCGGGAACATCACGTTCGAGGCCGACCGGCTGCGGGTCGTCGTCGGCGAGAACACCCTGCTGAACGAGGTGAGCTTCCGGCTTCCCGGCCGGTCACTGCTCGCGGTCATCGGGCCCAGCGGCGCCGGGAAGTCGACGCTGCTCAACGCCCTGACCGGTTTGCGCCCGGCCGACTACGGCACCGTTCGCTACGCCAACCGCGACATGTACGACGACTACGTCGAGCTGCGCCGGCGCATCGGCCACGTCCCCCAGGACGACTTGCTGCACACGACGCTGACCGTGCGCAAGGCGCTGGAATACGGCGCCCGGCTGCGGTTCCCGGCCGACACCACGGCCGCCGAGCGCCGCGACCGGGTCGACGAGGTGCTGCGCGAGCTAGACCTGACCGAACGCGCCGACACCGAGATCCAGAAGCTGTCCGGTGGCCAGCGCAAACGGACCAGCGTCGCCCTCGAGCTGCTGACGAAACCGACGCTGCTGTTCCTCGACGAGCCGACGTCCGGCCTCGACCCGGGGCTGGACAAGAACGTCATGGGCACCCTGCGGAACCTGGCTGACGGCGGCCGGACCGTCGTGGTCGTGACCCACAGCACCGCTCAGCTCGACGTCTGCGACTACGTCCTGGTACTCGCCCGTGGCGGCTATACGGCCTATGTCGGGCCGCCGGCCCACGCGCTGCGGTATTTCGGTCAGGAATCCTGGCCGGACGTGTTCGAAATGCTCGCCGCGACCCCGTCGGATGAGCTGGCCCGGCGTTTCCAGGAATCCGACTTCTTCGTCCCGGGCGCGGGGATGGCCCAGCCGGACCGGCAGGCCGTCGAGGGCGCGCCCAGCGCGCGGCAGCAGTCCGTTCTCTCGCAGGTCGTCACGCTCACCCGCCGGCAGCTGAGCGTCATGGCCGCCGACCGGTCCTTTCTCGGCCTGGCGCTGGTGTTTCCCGTCATCCTGGGGATCCTGCCCCGGGTGGTCGCGTTGCCGCACAAGCTCAACCCGCTGCCGGGCGACATCCCGAACGTCGGCGCCCAGACCCTGCTGACGGTCGTCGTGCTGTGCGGCTGCTTCATGGGCACGTCGAACTCGATCCGGGAGATTGTCAAGGAGATCGCGATCTACCGGCGAGAACGGGCGATCGGCCTGTCGGTCACGGCCTATCTCGGCTCGAAGATCCTGGTCGTCTTTCTCATCACGCTGGCGCAGACGATCGTCTTCACGCTCATCAGCACAGCCGGGCGTTCGCCGCGCGAGGCGCTTCTCCTGGGCTCGCCCATGCTCGACGTGATGCTCACCGTGCTGACGCTGGCCTTCACCTCGGCCATGATCGGGCTGGCCATCTCGGCCTGGGTCGACACCAGCGACAAGGTTCTGCCGCTGCTGGTCCTGTCGACGATGTCGCAGGTCGTGTTCAGCGGCGGCTTGGTGCCAATGGCGGGCAAGCTGGGATTCGAGCAGGTGAGCTACCTCATGCCGTCCCGCTGGGGCTACTCGGCGTATGCCTCGGTGGTCGACCTGAACGCTGTCGGCAAGTACGGCCCCGGGCCCGCCGCCCCCGGCCGGGCTGATCCGCTGTGGGTGCACTCCGCCCACGTCTTCGGGCTCGACCTGGCGGCCAACGTCGGGATCGGGATCGTCGCCGTGGCCATCTGCGTCCCGCTGCTGCGCCGCCGCGACCCGAAGACGCGCCGCCCGGCGCCGGTCGAAAAGCGCTGATCGCTCCCGACAGGCCACCTGCGCCCGGTCCCGTCGCCCGGCCCCCGTCGGCCCGGTCCCGTCCACCGCGCGCGCCCGCACGGGCCGCGGGTGTCAGCCTGACGTCCACGTGGCGAACACGGCGCATACCCCGAAACAAAATCGGGTAGCCTTTCCGCCCCGTGCCGCCAACCTGGTCCGACCGTCCGCGTGTTGCCGGGATTGTTCGGCGATAAGGCCGTTCCTGATGGATCGATAGTATCGGCGCCCTCGCCTTGACGGCCTCGGCGCGCCGACAGAGACTCAATTCGCGTCAATACGGCACTTAAACTCCAGGCAGAGCGAACCTCCGGGCGCCAGCGACGTTGGCGGTCGGCACGGAGTCGTTGTTTCTTCGTCACCACCGGTCTGGCTATTTTGCTCTGTTTCCCGTCGCGTGAGGCCGGCGTGGGCCGGGCCCGCGACCGGCCGGTTCAGGACGAGAGGACCCCCGCACGTGGACGTCACGACGGCTGACCCCGCCCCGGCCCCGACGGCGTCGGTTCCCGAGCAGCCTCGCCCCACGAACGCCAGCCAGCGGGCCGGCCAGCCGAGCGGCCAGCCGAGCGGTCAGCCGAGCGGCCAGCCGAGCGGTCAGCAGGCCGGCCAGCTGGGCCTGGACGACGCGATCCTGGCCGCGTTCATGCCCGAGTCCCGTCACGACCCGTACCCGGCGTACCAGGTTCTGCGGGCGTCCGGCCCCTTCGTGGCCAGCCCGTTCGGCCTGTGGATCGTGCCCGGCTACGCCGAGGTCGAGGCCATCCTGCAGGACCCGGCCTGGAGCCATGCGTCCGAGCCGGACTTCCTCCACCCGAGCAGCGACGGGTCGGACCTGCCCGCCTCCTTCCTGTGGATGGAGCCGCCGGATCACACCCGGCTGCGCCGGCTGGTCAGCAAGGCGTTCACCGCCCGCGGTCTGGAGCCGCTGCGCCGCCGGGTGCGCGAGGTCGTGCGCGAGCTGGTCGACGGCGCGATCCGCGATGGCGAGATCGACGTCGTCGACCGCATCGCCTACCCGCTGCCGCTGACGATGATCTGCGAGCTGGTCGGGGTGCCGGCGTCCGACCACGACTTCGTCCGGTCGTCCTCCTACGGCATCGCCCGCGGCCTGGATCCGGACATCCTGCTCAGCCGGGAGGAGCTGGACGCCCGGGTGACGGGGGCCCGGGCGTTCCGCGACTACTTCGCCGAGCTGGTCGCCCGCCGGCGCGCCGACCCGCGCGACGACCTGGTCACGGCGCTGGCCCAGGTCGAGGCCGAGGGCGACCGGCTGACGACCGACGAGATGATCGCGACGCTGACCGTCCTGCTGATCGCCGGGCACGAGACGACGGTCAACCTGGTCGCGAACGGCCTGCTGGCGCTCATCCGCCACCCCGACCAGTACCGGCTGCTCCAGTCCGAGCCGGACCTGGCGCCGTTCGCGGTCGACGAGCTGATGCGCTTCGACCCGCCGTCGCACGTCACCACCCGGATGGCCACCCGCGACCTCGAGGTCGCCGGCCACGCCTTCGCGAAAGGCGACGGGGTGCTCCTCCTGTTCGCCTCGGCCAACCGCGACGCCCGGATGTATGCCGAGCCGGACCGGCTCGACCTGGCCCGCTTCGCCCGGGGCAGCGCCGTCCCCCGGCACGTCGGGTTCGGCGTCGGCCTGCACTACTGCATCGGCGCGCCGCTGGTCCGGATGGAGATGGAGGCCCTGCTGCGCGAGCTGGCCCACTGCGCGCCCCGGCTCACCCCGCTGGTCGATCCGCCGCCGTACCGGCCCAACATCGTGGTCCGCGGCATTCGCGAGTTCCCGGTGCGGTTCGATGCGTGAGCCGTCCGAGTCAACGCCACAAGTGCCTGACCAAGCGCCTGACCAAGCGCCTGACCAAGCGCCTGACCAAGCGCCTGACCAAGCGCCTGACCAACGCCTGGTCGAACTACGCGAACAACTGGAACACGGCCTGGCCGCCGGAATCGGCGTCGGCCATTCCCTGGGAATCCACCTCGAGGACATCGCCGCCGGTCGGTGCGTGTGGACCCTGACCCCGTCGCCGGCCGCGGCGAACGCCATGTACATAGTCCACGGCGGTGTCATTGCGACCCTGATGGACACGGCGATGGGCAGCGCCGTCTATTCCGCGGTCCCGCCCGGCGCGCTCTACACGACGCTGGAGCTGAAGGTCAACTTCATCCGTTCGGTGAAACTCGACGGCCCGCTTCTGCGCTGCGAGGCCGAGACGGTCCACGTCGGCCGGCGCACGGCGACAGCCCAGGCTCGGGTCGTCGACGACGGCGGCGCTCTCGTCGCCCACGGCACCTGCACCTGCCTGGTCTTCCCGCCGGAATCGGCCGGCTGACGCCTCCCCAACCCCCGCGAGACAGGAGCCAGGTCATGCCCGCCGGCCCAACGCTCGGCCCAGCACTTGGCCCAACGCTCGGCCCAACGCCCAGCCCTGCACTCAGCAGCCCTGCACTCAGCCCGGCGCCCACCCCGGCGCCCACCCCGACGGTCTCCCCCCGGACGGGCGGCGTCGCCACGATCGTCGACGCCCTCGACGCCGTCGTCGACGCCGACCCGGACCTGCCGCTGGCGTTTCCGTCGACCGGGCGGATGCTCACCGTCCGTGAGCTGGCCGGCTCCGCCCGGGCCGCCGCGGCGGCCCTGCTGGCCCGGGGCGCGGCGCCGGGCGAGCGGATCGGCCTGCTCAGCCGCAACAGCCCGGAGTTCCTGCTCGGCCTGTTCGGCACGGTCGGCGCCGGCGGCGCCGCCTGCCCGCTGCCACTGCCGACGTCCGTGCGGGACCTCGGCGGCTACGCCACCCGGCTCACCGGCGTCCTGGCCGCCGCCGAGATCCGGCGCGTCCTCGTCGACGACCGCCTCGGCGGGATGGCCAGCCGGCTGGCCGGGGTGCTGGCCGGCATCGAGCTCATCCCGGTCGGCGCGCTGCTCGCCGAGGGCGAGACCGCGCCCGGCGCCCGCGGCCGGGGCCCGCTGGCCGGCGGTCTCGGCCCGGACGACCTCGCGGTCGTCCAGTTCACCTCGGGCAGCACGGCCGCGCCCAAGGGCGTCCGCCTGACCCACCGCAACGTGCTCGCCGGCACCGCCGCGATCGCCGACGGCCTGGCCATCACGCCGGGTGAGGACCACGGCGGCCTGTGGCTGCCGATGTTCCACGACATGGGTCTGTTCGGGACGCTGGCCGGGACGTTCGCCGGCATCCCGATGACCGTGTGGTCGCCGGGAGCGTTCGTGAAGGACCCGGCGGCCTGGCTCGGCCAGTTCGCCGCCGCGGGAGTGACGATCTCGCCGGCACCGAGCTTCGCCTACGAGACCCTGACCGAGGCCGTCCCGGCCGACGAGGTCACCCGCTTCGACCTGCGCCGCTGGCGGGTCGCGCTCAACGGGGCCGAGCCGATCCCGATGGCCGGCCTGGAGGGCTTCGTCGAGCACTTCGCCCCGGCCGGCTTCGCGCCCGAGGCGATGCTGCCGGTGTACGGGATGGCCGAGGCGACGCTGGCGGTCACCTTCCCGCCGCTGGGCCGGGCGGCCACCGCCCTGTGGGTCGACCGGGACAGGCTGGCCGCCGGCGGTGTCGACGGCGGGGTCGCGGCCGAGGTGACGCGGCACGACCGGCGGGCCCGCGGCCTGCCTGCACTGGGTGTCCCGGTGCCCGGGGTGCGGGTCCGGGTCGTCGGCGCCGACGGCCGGGCGCGTCCCGAACGGCGGGTCGGCGAGATCGAGATCGCCGGCGCGTCGATCACAGCCGGCTACCTGACCGCGCCGGGTACCCCGCCCGCGCCGCGCCCGAACCCGGACGGCTGGCTGCCCACCGGTGACCTGGGCTTCGTCCACGACGGCGAGCTGTACGTCACCGGCCGCCGCAAGGAAATGATCATCGTGCGGGGGGTCAACTTCTACCCCGAGGACGCCGAGAGCGTGATCCGGGACGCGCCCGGCCTGTACCGGCGGCGCTGCGTCGCGTTCGCCGACGCCGCCGGTGACGGCGCCGAGCGGATCACCGTCGTCGGCGAGACCGGGCTGGAGGACCCGGCCGAGCGCGCGCGCCTGGCCGCCGACCTTCGCGTCGCCGTGACGGCCGCGCTCGGTCTGCCCGACGTCGCGGTCTACCTCGTCGCCCCGGACGACCTGCCCCGGACCTCCAGCGGGAAGTTCCAGCGCCTGGCCGCGCGGGAGCTGACCCGGGCCGTGCCCTGAATCCGTGCTCTGAGTCCGAGCCCTGAGTCCGCGCCACCGCCAACCGGAGTCGAGGAGGAGAAAGGCAGGAATGCGCAGCCAACCCGACCTGCACAGCCAACCCGACCTGCACAGCCAAGAGGTCTTCCACCACTATGAGCGCCGGCACTGGCGGCTGGCCGACATCCCGTGGCGGGACGTCCGGCTGGACCTGGTCCGGCCTGAGTACGTGACGATGGCCAAGAGCGCGGTGATGGGCGAGGCGAACTCGATCGCCGCCCAGCACGGCTTCTACAACGAGTTCGACGACTACGACTTCTCCGCGTTCGTGGCGATCTGGGGCTATGAGGAGCTCCAGCACCACTTCGCCTTCCGGTCCTGGCTGAGCGCGGTCGGCGCGCAGGTCTCCCCGGCGGCGGTCGCGGCGATGCGCGCGCCCTACGACCCGGGTACCACCCCGGCCGCCACCCTCGCCACGAACATCATCTCCGAGCTCACCGTCAACCACGTCTACAAGGCCGTCGCGGCCTGGGTCGAGGAGCCGGTGCTGCGCCTGGTCATGACGAACGCCAGCCGGGACGAGGCCGGCCACGCCCGGGAGTTCCTGCACTTCGCCCGGGCCCGCCTGGCCGCGCATCCCGACGAGCTGGCCTCGGTGCTGGAGACGCTGTACATCTACACGGCCGAGCAGTGGATCAAGCATCCGGTCGGCGTGTTCAAGAGCGGGCTGGACGCGCTGCGCGACCACGAGACGATCGACACCGCGTTCGAGCTCTTCCTGGAGAAAGTCGCCGCCGCCGGCGACCTGGAGAAGCTCCAGGACAACATCCGGCGGGCCTTCGCGGCCCTGACCGGGATGGACGTCAGCTCCAACGCCCGGGTCCGCCGCCGACTGGCGGAGGCGCTGGCCGCATGACACTCACCCCGATCGACGACCACGTTGACGGCAACGGGCACGCCGACGGTCACGACCACGTTGACGGCAACGACCACCTCGACGGTCACGACCATGTCGACGGCAACGACCACGTCGACGCTCACGACCATGTCGAGCTGCCCTGGTACCACCTGCCCGACTACCGCTGCTTCGGCTGCTCGCCGCACAACCCGAACGGCTTCCAGCTGCGGTTCACCCGGATCGAGGGCGGGCTGCGGACGTCGTTCCGGCTCGGCCGCGGCTACGAGTCGTACCCGGGGGTCGTGCACGGCGGCCTGCTCGGCGTGATCTGCGACGAGATCATGGGCAACCTGATCGTCCTGGAGCACGGCCGGATCGCCTTCACCACCGGCATGCGCATGCGCTACGTCCTACCGGTCGGAGTTGGCCAGCCCTACGAGTGCGTGGCCCGGCTGCGCGACTCCGGCGCCGTCATCCACACCGACGCCGAGATCCGGGACGCGGCCGGCGCGCTGGTCGCCATGTCCAGCGCGAGCTACCAGACCGTGCCGCTGGAGGTTGCCGGGCAGCGGCTCGCGATCAGCGAGCCGGAGCTCGGCCTGCTGCGCGACGCGTTCGTCGCCACCGGCCTGACTCCCGCCCCGGCCGCTCCGGCCGTCCCCGACCAGACTCCGGAGGAATCCCATGCCCACCATGACTGACGAGCTCATCGCCGAGATCACTGGGATCGTCGCCGACGAGCTGAGCATCCCGGCCTCGTCGCTGTCGGCCGACGGCGACCTGCGTGCCCTCGAGGGCGCCGACTCGGTGAAGATGCTGCGGGTCATCGCCCGCATCGAGCGGATCCACGACGTCGAGCTCGAGGACGAGGACGTCTTCGGCACCTCGACGATCCGCGAGGTCGCCGGCCTCGTCCACGCCGGACTGACCGGCGCGGAGGCGGCGTGACCACCACCCTTCCCGCCGCGCCGAGCCCCGACACGTCGCCCGCCCGGGAGAAGTCGTCGCCCGCCCCGGAGAAGTCACAGACCAACCAGCACTACGACCTCGACCCGGAGATCTTCGGGCTGTTCCTGGACCCGATGCGCAAGTACTCCTCGGGCTACTACCGGGAGCCCGGGCTGAGCCTGGCCCAGGCCCAGGTCGCGAAGCTGCGCTTCGTCGCCGACCGGCTCGGCCTGGCCGAGGGCCAGCGGCTGCTCGACGTCGGCTGCGGCTGGGGCGCGCTCGTCCTGTTCATGGCCCAGAACTACGGCGCCGACGTGGTCGGGATCAGCCCGGCCGGCAACCAGCACGCCTACATCGCCGGCCGGGCCGCCGAGCTCGGCGTGGCCGACCGCGTCCAGACCGTCCAGGGCCACTTCGAGGAGGCCGAGCTGCCCGCGGGGCCGTTCGACGCGGTCACGATGCTCGGGTCGATCGTCCACATGCCCGACCTCGCCCACGTGATGCGCCGGGCCCGCTCGCTGCTGCGCAGGGGCGGGCGCTACTACGTCTCCGAGAGCTGCTTTCGCAACGCGGCCGCCCGCGAGACGTTCGACCGGGGCGTCGGGCTCGAGTTCGTCCGCAACTCGATCTTCGGCTGGGGCGACATGCGGCCGCTGTCCGACCTGGTCCGGGCGGCCGAGGACGCCGGCTTCTCCGTCGTCAGCATCGACGACCTGACCGACGACTACCGGCTGACGATCGACGACTGGATCAGGAACGTCGACGCGAACGCGGACGCGATCGAGGCCATCCAGCCCGGCATGGCCGCGACGCTGCGCCGCTACCTGGAGATCGCCAACATCGGTTGGGGCTACACGACGAAGCACTACGCGCTGGTCTGCCAGCGCTCGAGGTGAGGAGGTAACCATGACCGCGCAACCCGTCACCTCCGCCGGCGGGCTCGCCGCCAGCCGGCTTGCCCCGGGCCGGGCGGCGCCGGAGCCGCCCGGCCAGGCCACCGGCCCGCTGCTGCCGGCCGCCGACCTGGCCGGCGCCGTCACGGCGTTCATGCGCTCGTCGCCCATCCACCGCCGGTGGGACGTCGAGTCCGACTTCGACTGGAGCGCCGTCGACGCCGAGAAGCTGACCGAGGGCCAGCGCTCGGCGGTCGCCTTCATCACCTACATCGAGGACCACCTGCCGGGCTACTTCGGGCTCTACAGCCGGCGGTTCCCGCTGGACGACTCGGTCGACGTCGAGACGTTCGTCCACAACCGGGAGCTGTACCACTTCACCGTCCGCTGGGCCCAGGAGGAAGACAGCCACGCCCGGGCGCTGGCCGCCTACCAGGTGGCGGCCGGGCTCAGCGACGCCGACACGCTGCGTCACGACCTCGGCGTCGAGGGCCGCAAGCCGTTCACGCTGCCGCATGAGCACGCGATCTCCCTGTTCGCCTATGCGCTGGTGCAGGAGAAGGCGACCCAGATCTACTACCAGCAGCTGCGAGCCGTCATCGACGAGCCGGTGCTGATGGACGTGCTGGGCCGGCTGAGCCGGGACGAGGCCCGGCACTTCACGTTCTTCGCGGACGTTGTCGAGCGCGGCCTCGCCCGCCACGGCGACGCCGTGGTCGAGCCGATTCGGGACGTCATCGCCGGCTTCCGGATGCCACTGGCCGACACGCTGCGCGGCTACTGGCGGTGGGCGCTGAAGATCGCTGACGTGGCCCGATACGACCACACCGACGCCTACGAGCACCTCATCCGGGTGGTCAACCGGGCGGTCGACGCCCGCTCCGACCGGGTCGAGGAGCTGACCCGGTTCGTCGCCGCCTGCCGGACGAACCCCGCCGCGCGCGAGGCGTCGTAACCGGTCAGTTCCGGTAAGATCATGGAGTGCGCCGGGTCGTGGTCGTCGGGGTGTCCGGTTCGGGCAAGACGACCGTGGCCCGGCGGATCTCCGTCCGGACCGGCCTGCCGCACATCGAGCTGGACGCCCTGTTCCACGGTCCCGGCTGGGTGCCGCGGCCGACGTTCGTGGCCGACGTCGAGCGGGCCATCGAGGCCGAAGCCTGGGTAGTCGACGGCAACTACAGCGACGTGCGGGAGCAGGTCTGGGCCCGGGCCGACACCGTCGTCTGGCTGGATCTGCCCCGCTGGCTGTCGCAGTGGCAGGTGATCACCCGTACGGCGTGGCGGGCGACGCGCGGGACCCACCTGTGGAACGGCAATCGGGAACGGTGGCGGAACATCGCCGACGCCGATCATCCGATCCGGTGGTCCTGGCGCAAGCATCCCTCCTACCGGGATCGCTACGGTTCGCGTTTCGAGGCCGCGACCGGCAGCCGGCACGGCGGCGTGGCCCCGGACGGCCGGCGCTACGTCCGCCTGACCGGGCGCCGGGCCGTCACGGCCTGGCTGGCCAGCCTGCCGGCCCCCGACACGGCGGAGTAGCTCAGGCAGTCGGGGCGATGCCACCCTGGGCGCTGGGCATGCGTTCGCTGAAGTCGAGCAGGCCGACCCAGGCCGGCCGCAGCGCGATGCGGGCCTGGACGGTCCCGGGTTGGTCGAGCTGGGCCAGCGCGCCCGCGGCCGCCTCGGGGCCGAGGTAGCGGCGCGTGGCCGCGGCGTACTCCGGCGCCAGGCCGGCCACCTCGGTGATCTCGACCGGTCCGCGCAGGCTGAGCGACTCGGGCGGGAAGGCGTCGGTGTCGATGGTCACGGCGACCTCCGGCCGGCGGCGCAGCGCGGCAATCCGCTTCGCCGGGTGGCGGATGGCGGGGCCGGCGACGAACGTGACGGTGACCAGTTCCTCCCCGGTCCAGTGGAACCAGGTCGGCACCACGCGGGGCGTCCCGTCGAGAGCGACGTAGGCGAACCGCGCGGGGATCGTCGAGGCCAGCAGGCGTCGAGCGGTCGGGGTGTCGAGCAGGGCGAGGTCGCCCTGGCGCGGCGCGGCTGCCGGCACGGGAGCGGCGGCGGTGTCCGCGGGCATCGAGTTCATGTCATCGTCCCCTCAGTTAGTTCCCTGACGGAACTGACCATAGCAGGTTTAGTTCCCTCACGGAACTCAGAGACCTAGACTGGCCGGGTGCAACGCACTCAGTTCGGCGACCGGGCCTGCTCGATCGCGCGGACCCTCGACCTGATCGGCGAGCCCTGGACGCCGCTGATCCTGCGCGACGTGATGGTCGGCATCCGCCGCTTCGACCAGATCCAGACCGAGCTCGGCATCTCCCGCAAGGTCCTCACCGAGCGGCTGAAGTGGCTGGTCGAGTGCGGCGTGCTCGAGCGGAGCGAATACTCGGCCCGGCCCCGGCGCTACGAGTACGTGCTCACCGAGCGCGGGGTTGACCTGTGCGACGTCCTGATCGCCATGGCCCGCTTCGGCGACCGGTGGCTGGACGGCGGGGCCGGGCCGCCCGTCCTGTACCGGCACCGGCCATGCGGCAACGTCGCCCCGCCCACGCCGCGCTGCGAGCGCTGCGACCAGCCCATTCGCGCGGACGCCATCGACGTGCTGCCCGGGCCCGGCGCGGCGCCGGCCGCCGCTGTGAGCCCGGCCGTCAGCCCGGCGGGCTGAGCGCCCAGCGTCAGCGCGTCCACGCCTCCAACATCCTCGGGGCCGAGGCGTGGGCGCGGCCGGCTGCGTCGGCGGCCCGGAGCGCGTCGACGATCATGGCCGGCTCCAGCGGGAACGGCTCGTGGTGCGCCGTCTCGCCCTCGGCCAGGGCGCGCTCGGCGATCGCGCGCAGGGTGGCGGCGTCGGGATCGTCCAGTCCGACGGCGGCCAGCGTCGTCGGCAGCCCGACCGCCGTCGAGAACGTGAGCACCTCGGCCAGCTCGGTCTCCGGGCGGCCCTCGACGACGAGCTGGACCAGCAGCCCGAAGGCGACCTTCTCGCCGTGCAGGAAGGCGTGCGTCCCGGGCGCGGTGGTCAGCCCGTTGTGGACGGAGTGCGCGACGGCCAGTCCGCCGGACTCGAAGCCGAGCCCGGACAGCAGTGTGTTTGCCTCGGCCACCCGCTCCAGGGCCGGGGTGACCGCGTGGTTCGTGACGGCCCGCAGCGCGGCCGGCCCGTCGGCGAACAGGATGTCGCGGCACAGGCGGGCCAACGCGCCGGCGGTGGCGGTCGTCGCGCCGCCCAGCTGGTTGGGGGAGCGGGCCTCGAGCACCGTCCGGGCCTCGTACCAGGTCGCCAGCGCGTCGCCCAGGCCGGCGACCAGCAGCCGCGGCGGCGCCTGGGCGACGGCCGCTGTGTCCAGCAGCACCAGGTCCGGGTTGCGGCGGTAGAACAGGTAGCGGTCGAAGGCGCCGTCGTCGGTGTAGACGACCGACAGCGCGCTGCAGGGCGCGTCGCTGGAGGCCGTCGTCGGGCAGGTCACGGCGGGGACGTCCAGGACGGCCGCGGCGGCCCGGGCCGTGTCGAGGACCTTGCCGCCGCCGGCCCCGACGACGACGCTCGCGCCCTGGGCCCGCGCCGCGGCGACCACGGCATCGATCTCCGGCTGGCTGCACTCGCCGCCGAAGGTGTGCACGCTGTGGTCAATGCCGGCCTTGCCCAGCGTCTCGGCCCAGGTCGCCGCGAGCAGCCGGCGGGGCGCCGGGCTGGTCACGATGATCGCCGGGCCGGTCAGGCCGAGCCGGTCCATCTCCGCGCCGAGCGCCGCTGTGGCGTCCCGGCCCTGCACGTACCGCCCAGGTGCTCCAAAGACCGCCAACACGTCGATCACCGTAGTCGGGTCTGTCCGGGCGCGCCATCCTCGCCGCCGCGCGGCGGATCGTCCGGGTGACAACTCGGCCGCCCGGCGCGTGTGACGGACGGTACAGTGGGGGCGATTGAGCCATACCGGGGGGATCGGGCATGTCGCGCTCGTGCAGGGCAGCTTGTGGTTCCCGCCTTCGGCGGGTGCCGGCCGCGGCGGTGCGCCTGGTGGCGCCGCGCCGGGCGGCCGCTCTCGGCCCTTCGCGCAGCGGCCTTTCGCGCACCGGCCTTTCGCGCACCGGCCTTTCGCGCACCGGCCTTTCGTGTATCGGCCTTTCGTGCATCGTGGCGCTCCTCGCCCTCGCTCTGGCCCCGGCCGCCCAGGCCGGTCCGACCCGGACAACGGCCTCAGGCTCGGGCTCGGGCCCGTCGGCGTCCGCCACCCCGGATGCGCCGGTCGTCACGACGTTCGACCTGAAGGAGACCGTCACCGGCGCCGACCTCGACGAGCTGGTCACGCAGCTGCGGCGCTCAGATGTCGACCTGGTCCTGGCGCGGATCGAGCGGCCGGCGGTCGCCGCCAACCTGCTCAGCCAGAAGAACAACATCCAGGCCATCTCCGACCACCGCGATCACCTGGCGGTGGTCACCCCGGGCTACCTCGGCCAGAGCGCCCCGGCGGACGGCCTGACCCCGGGCACGCTGGGCAACGCCGGGTCCCTCCTGTTCGCGCTGGCCCGGTACCGCTTCGGGACCGCGGCCGAGTCGGCCGCGGCCTTTCAGGACGACAAGGGGCTGGACTCCAACCTCTGCAACCCCGCCTGCGAGAAGACGCTCACCGGTGGGAACGAGCACGGCGGCGACGGGAAGAGCTACCTGTCCTTCGCCACGGCGCCGGACCGGCTGATCACGGATCTGGCGTTACACGCCGCCGGCCCGGCGCCCGCGCCGGCGCCGGCGACGAGGTCACCCTCGCCCACCGTGACGACGGCGCCCGGGCCGGGCGGCGGGGATTCACCGGTCCTGAAATGGCTGCTGGTGGCGATCGTCGTGCTGGCGCTCATCGTCGCGGCGGTGGGCTTCCAGCAGGCGCACTCCGCGCGGGCCGATGCCCGGCTGGCTCACCGCGGCGACGGCGACGGCGACGGCGGCGACGGCCCGGACGACGACCGCGGGCACGACCGCGCGGGCGACGGCGCCCGAGCCCACGCCGGCCGCGCCGGAAGTCGGCCCAGGCCGCCGGTCCGCGGCGCCGGGACGACGAGGCAGGCCGGGCGGTCCCCGCGTCCGGCGGGCCCGACGCCCTACGGCGACGACGCCTTCACCTCCGCGCCGCCGGCGCCGATCAGCCCGCCGAAGGTGAAGATCAGTGCTTATGGCGTGGTCGGATCGCCGTTGCGCCCGACGGGCTACGTCCGGGTCGACGGCGGCGGCCTCTACCGGGCGCTGTGGGCCGGCGAGCCCGGAACCGAACCGCGGGTCGGAACGCGCGTCGCGCTTGCCCCCGACCCGCGCGTGGGGCTGCTGGCGCAGCCTGTCGGCGCCCACGGCGCCCACCGCGCCCACCGGCACGACTGACCGAACACCGACGCCGAAACCAGGGATATCGCAGCATGCCACCGCGTGACCAACCGCCAGCCTGGAGCCCGGATCCCACCGGCATTCGGAACACCCCCTCGGTGGTGGACCAGATACGCATTCCCACGCCGAACCAGCGGGTACTCGTGGTCCTGTGCATGGACACCTCGTACTCGATGCGGGGTGAGGCGATCGACCGCCTCAACGAGGCCCTGCGCGGCTGGTCGGTGAGCATAGGCAAGCACAGCATGGCGGCGGCGACCGAGTTCGCGTTGATCACCTTCGGCGCGAACGGGGTCCGGAAATGGCGCGGCCCGGAGAGCTTTGACCCGCGCAGCGACCGGACGCCGTTCATCCCCGCGGCCGAGTTCCGCCCGCCGACGCTGGTCGCCGACGGCGTCACGCCGCTCGCCGCCGCCGTCCGGCTGAGCGTCGATGTGATCGAGGCGCGCAAGCGGCAGCTGCGCCAGCAGCGGATCAACTGGCGCCGCCCCCTGGTCTGGCTCGTCACCGACGGCCGGCCCACTGACGAGACCGGGAACTTCAGCGCCGACTGGAAACCGCTGGTCGGTGAGATTCGGGCACTGGAACGGGACCGGAAGCTGACCCTGTTCGCGATCGGTATCCCGCCCATCGACGCCGAGGGCCAGAACACCCTCCGGGAACTCGCCCCGAACAACTATCGAATCTACGGCGATTTCGATTTCAACGACATTCTGGTCCAGCTGGACCGCAGCGTCGAGGATCCGTCCCGGTCCATCCGGGACGCCACCTGGAGGCAGGTGTGAGCGGCGCGGGCCCGGGCGGCGGCGGCCCGGGCGGCCGCCGCCGGCGCTGGGTCGTGCGCGGGGCGACGATGACCGGCGCCGGCCACGTCAACGAGGGGAAGTGGTGCGAGGACGCGTTCGCCTGGACCTCCCTGTCCACCCGCGACGACCGGCCCGACATCCAGATCCTCGCCGTCGCCGACGGCGCCGGCTCGCGGGAGCGTTCCGCCGAAGGCTCCCGGCTGGCCGTGAGCATCGCCGTGTCCACGGTCGCGGCCCATCTGACCAGCCATGACGTCCAGGAGAATCCCAGTGAGTGGGATCGCCATCTCGACCATCTCGGCAAGCAGATCGTCCGCACGTTCCTGTCGGTGGCGAGCGGTCTGGGCGGCGGGTCGCCCGATGCCTTCGCCTCCACCCTGACGCTCGTCGTCGTCGCTCATCCTTACGTCGGCTACGTCAGCGTGGGCGACGGCTTCATCGTGCTTCGCACCGGCTCGGGCGGCCCGGCCAACGTCCACCTGCTCGACTCGGCTACAGCCGCGGCGGAAAGCGCGTCGACGACGGTGTTCCTCACGTCCCGGCTCGACGGCGCGGTCCGGGTCGGAACGGTGTACGACCCGGAGATCACCGGCGTCTTCGTCTCGACGGACGGACTGGCTCCGGTCACTCTCACCCGAGCCGAGGACGGCCAGCTCGACATCGCCGACGAACAGGTCGTCGACGTCGTTCTCGGCCTTCTCGACAGTGGCGACTTCGACCCCTACGACCTGATGCGGCTCCTTGCGCGCGGTGACGTGATCAGCGCGACCCAGGACGACATGACGATGCTCGCGGCGGTGCTGCGATGACGGGGAAGGCGCGATGACGGGGGACCCGCGATGACGGCGGACGCGCGATGACGGCGGACTCCGGCCCGCGGATCGGCGGCCGGCCCTGTGAGCTGGGCGCGCTCGTCGGCTATGGAGCGGTCTCCCAGGTCTACGAGCTGGGCGGCGACCGGGTGGCGAAGATCTACCGCGAGCCGGATCCGGCTCGGACGGCGCGCCTGGAGAACATGCTGGCCGCGTTCAGGCCGGCGGACTTCGTCCAGATGGCGACCGGTCACGCCCTCTGTGTCTGGCCGGAACAGCTCATCACCGACGCCGCCGGCGCGGTGATCGGCTACGCCATGCGCCGGGTCGACGGCCCGCCCCTGACCACGCTGTTCGAGCACGGCTCGCGGCTGCGTGCCTTTCCCGACAAGGACTGGCGGTTCCTGCTGGCCGTCGCGACCAATCTCGCCCAGACGATCCGAGTCCTGCACGACTATGACATCGTCGTCGGCGACCTGGCCCCGTCGAACGTCCACGTCGGCCCGACGGGTCTCGTCAGCCTGCTGGACAGTGACTCGCTCCAGTTCCGCCACGACGGCGAGCTGTTCCCGTGCGACACGCTCACGCTGGACTACTCGGCGCCGCAGCTCGTCCGGGAAGGCGCCGGGGAGAAGACCTTCGCCACGGACCGGTTCAGCCTGGCCGTCATCGTCTGCCAGCTGCTGCTCGTCGGCGACCATCCGTTCCAGGGATTCCCGACGGAGGAGCTCGAGGCCGAGCCCTCGCCCGAGACAAACATCATCTACGGAATCACCGCCCTGACCAACCCGCGCGCGGTCGAGCTCCCGGACGACGCGATCGACCTCGCGGTCCTGCCCGGGCCCGTCCGGGAGCTCGCGCGGCAGGCGTTCGGCGCCGGTCACAGCAATCCGGACTCGCGGCCGGCCGCCGAAGAGTGGTTCGCGGCGCTCGACGAGGCCTACGGATCCGTCCGCACCTGCTGGCGTCAGCCCAGGCATGCCTATCTGGTCAGCCAGGAAGACTGCCCCTGGTGCGCGCGGGCCCGCGCGGGCTACTTCGATCCGTTCCCCGCGCTCGCCCCGGCCGCCACGCCCGTACCGCTCCCGCCGGCCCCGCCGCCGTCCGTACCGCAGGCCGTACCGCCGGCGCCGGTCCTACCGCCCGTGCCGCGCGTACCGTCCGGGTCCTCCGCGCGCACGGCGCCGCGGGGCCGGGTGGCGGGGCGCGGCGCCGCGCCGACCCCGCGCCCGCCCGGGCCGCCGTCCGGGGCGTCCAACCGGACCCGGGTCTACGTCCTGATGCTCACGATCATCCTGGCGCTGGTGATCGTGGCAATGATCGCGGCGCTCTGAATCATGGCCGGGCCGCCGTCCGCCGAATGGAGACAGATGCCCCCATCTCCCCCCACGCTCGTGCCGTTTTACCTGGTCGTCGACGTGTCCCAGTCGATGGACGGCGGCCGGCTGGAGCGGGTCAACCAGATCCTGCGCCGGCTGAGCGCGACGCTGGCGGGCGACCAGCGGGCCAACGACCGGGTCCGGATCTGCATGATCGACTTTGCTGGCGACTCCCGGCTGGTGTTGCCTCTGTGCGACCTGCTGACCACGGCCACGCTGCCGGTCCTGGCGACCCGCGACGACGGGACGCGGTACGCGCCCGCGCTTGAACTGCTCGGCCACACCATTGAGCGGGACGCCCGCCAGCTGGCGGCTGACGGTTTCGTCGTCGGCCCCCCGGGGGTCTTCTTCCTCAGTGACGGACGGCCCTTCGACGACGAGCCGGGGAGCTGGGAGGCCGCGTTCGCCCGCCTGATCGCGGCGCCCGGCGGGCCGGTGACCGTGGTCCCGTGCGCCATCGGGGAGTCCGATCCGGTCATCATGCGGGCCCTGGCCAATCCCCGGGCCACCGCGCCCGTGTTCGTCCAGGGCGACGACGCCAGCCCCGAGGCCGCGATCAGCGCGCTGATCGACGTCGTCATCGCCAGCGTGATCTCCTCGGGCCGAGAAGAGACCGTCGTCATTCCCGGCAGCGAGCTGGACGACCTCATCACCTGGATCGCCGAGCCGCCGGAAGAATGGATCACGGGCCTACAATGACTAAGGAACTCACGGCGCGGCGCCCGGCGTGGTGAACTACCGGGATCTGACTATTACCCGCGACCAGCTGGGCGAATGTCGTCCGCTTGGTTCGGGCGGCCAGGGGCGGATCTTTCTCGTGCCGGAGCTGGACCTTCCCGGTGGGGGCGGCCCGTTCGTCTACAAGGAGTATCTGCCCGACGGGGCCGCGGTATCGGCGCAGGGGATGGCCAACATCATCTCGTTACGGGTCTCACTGGGGCCCGAACAGCTGGCCTGGTTCGACAATCATCTGGCCTGGCCACTGCGCATCGTCGTCGACCAGGACCGGACCGGCGACGTGGTCGTCGGTGTCGTCATGCGCCTGATTCCGGCCGCGTTCTTCGAGGTGGTCAGCCTGACCGGGCCACGGCGGGAAATGCCGCGCGAGGCTCGGGCCCTGTTCTACGACCGGGCCCGGGCCGAGCGGGAGAACCTGCGCTATCCGGACTCGCGCGAACGCCATCTGCTGTGCATGCGGCTGGCGTATGTCATTGCGTTTCTGCACCGGCATCAGATCGTGTTCGGCGACATCTCGTCGCGGAACGTTCTTTACCGCCTGGCGCCGACACCGGACGTGCTGCTCGTCGACTGCGACGCGGTCCGGAAGGTTGGGACGGCGCCGGTCGTCGCCCAGGGCCACACCCCGGAGTTCATGCCGCCGGACCCGTATGAGCCGCAGTCCATCGGCACCGACCTGTTCAAGCTGGGGATGTTCGTGGCGCGGATCCTCTCGCCCGGACGCGCGCTGTCCGTCGCCGATGTCGACGCGGGCGCCCCGAACATCCTCGAGCCGACCGGCGCGCGGATGCTCCGGGCGAGCCTCCGGCGCGAGCCGGCCGGCCGGCCGACGGCCCTGGACTGGTACCGGTATTTCCACGCCATCACCGGCGGGCCGAACGCCCGCCGGTGACGGCTGCGCGGGACGAGAAGCTACGGGGGCGGGACCGCCTCGGCCCCGCCCCCTCCGATCCGTTCAGGCCAGCCGGTTCCAGGCCAGCCGGTCAGGCTGAGATCCGGTCAGGCCGGTATCCGGTCAGGCCGGGATCCGGTCATGCTGAAATCCGGTCAGGCTCCGACGTTGAGCGGGCAGTCGGAGATGCCAGTACCCCGGTATCCAGCCAGGAAGGCCCGCTGGCGCTCGGCCGGGGTGCCGTGATGGCTCTCGCTGTGGAAGTCGTAGTCGCCGGCGTGGCCGAGCGCGGCCACGGCCTCCTCCAGGTCTCCCTCCTCGAGCTGGGAGTTGGCGTCCTTCGCGTTCGCCCAGAGCCCGGCGAAGCAGTCGGCCTGCAGCTCCAGCGGCTGGACGCTGCCGAAGCCGGGGATGTTCTCGATGCCGAGCTCCTGCTGGAGGGCGTGGCCCATCTCGTGCGCGACCACCACCGCCGGACCGAAGTCGCCGCCGTCGTGCTCGGTGCCGTCATCGTCCGTGTACGGCTGCGCAATGTTCTCATAAATCCATTGCGCCGACAGGTAAATCGTGGTGTCGCCCGTGCAGTATGACGCGGGAGAACCCACGTCGGGGTCAGATGATACCGTGCCGCAGGCGGACTGTAATTCCTGGCTGCCGGAGAAGACGTTGTACTCGACCGGCTGCCAGCCGTCGACCTGGGACGCCCAGTAGTCGCTCACGTCGTGAACGGTGTACACCAGCTCGTCGCTTACTTCCTGCTCGGTGTCGACCGGGAAGGCGCTGGCCGGGCTGGCCAACAGGACGCCGATCGTCGTCAGCAATGCCGTTCCGGCCAGTAGTGATGCCAGTCGTTTTCCAGCTCTGCGTTTCACCGTGTGGACTCCGTCCCCCGTCGGTCCTGGCGGCGGGCGAGCGGCCATGGGGCCGCGCGCATGTACCGTGATGATCGTGCATGAGAGGCTGTGTCTAGTCAACGTGTCACATGACGGACAAAACTCGGAGTATCGTCGGGAGGTGGTGAGTATCGCCTGATCTTTGCCCTCGTCACTGCCTGGTCGCTGTGGTGGCGGTAGGCGAGAACGGGCCGTTTGGCCCGATCGGACACCATCTACGGGGGAATATTCACGATGGCGTGTACAGGACAGCCGTGGCGGCGCGGTCTGCTCACCGCCGCGGCCGTGGGCGTCCTCACGGCGGCGTCTGCCTGCTCAGCCGGGCACCCCGCCCGCGCGACGGGCGAGCTGGCCGCCGGGACGCAGGCTCGGCCGGGGACGCCGTCCTGCCCGTCTACGTACGCCGCGCCCGACCCGGACCGTCCGCGCACGCGGCTGGTTTTCGACGTGGCAGCGGACCTCGGCACGGTGACCGGCCATGAGCACGTGGTGTTCACCCCGGACGCGGGCATCGACAGCGTCGTGTTCCGGCTGCTGCCCAACGGCATCGAGAGCCACCGGACGGCGGGCGACCTACGCGTGACGGGAGCGGCCGTGGTCGTCGGCACCGGCGGGTCCGACTCCGGGGCGCCGGCCCCGCTGCCGGCTCCGCCGGCCGCGGACTACACGTCGGCCGGCGCCCGCCCCGGGACGCCGGGCACCATCCTGCGGCTGGCGCTACCCCGCCCGGTGCGGGCCGGCGAGCCGGTCGTGGTCGACCTCGACTTCACCCTCACGCTGCCGCCGGCCGGGTTCGACCGGTACGGCCACGACGCCACGTCGGCCTGGTGGGGGAGCGGGCATCCGCTGCTGGCCTGGGTGCGCGGCCACGGCTGGGCCACCGACCCGGTCGCGGCGGTCCCAGCCGAGACCGCCGCCAGCGAGGCGGCCGACACCGACCTGACGGTGACCGCCCCGGCCGAGCTCAGCGTTCTGGCCAGCGGTGTCGCCGAGCGACCGGCCGACGCCGGACCCGGCCGCCAGCGCTGGCACTTCCACAGCCCGACCGCCCGGGACGTCGGCGTGATGATCTCGGCGTTCCGGCTGGCGACGGCCACCGTGGCCGGGGTCGCGGTCCAGGTCGGGGTGGCGACGGGCGTGAGCGGGCCCGCGGCCGAGGCCCAGCCGGCCGCCTCACCCTCCCCGAGCGCCGGCCCGGCCGGCGGCCAGCCGACGGATCAACTGGCCGCCGACGTGCTGAGCGCCGTCGCCGCGAACCTGCCCGCCCAGGCCGCCCGCTACGGCCCGGTCCCGTTCGCGGCGGTGAGCCTCGCCCTCCTGCCGGGCCTCGGCGGGGCCGGCGTCGAGTACCCCGGAGCGATCATGCTCGGCCCCTCGGCCGACTACTCGGTGGTCGCGCACGAGCTGGCCCACCAGTGGTTCTACGGCCTGGTCGGCGACGACCAGGGGGCGCACCCGTGGCTCGACGAGGGCTTCGCTACCTACGACGCGGCCATCCAGACCGGGTCCACCACCCAGTACAGCGACGCGTTGAGCCAGGTCAGCGACCGCGTCGACCAGCCGACCACCGCCTTCGGCGACGGGCCGGACACCGAGGCCCGCTACAACGACGTCGTCTACACCAAGGCCGCCGCCGCACTGCTGGCTGCCCGGAGCGCGGCCGGCACCGCCGCGTTCGACGCCGCGATGCGCTGCTACGTGCGGGCGAACGCCTGGCGGGTCGTCGACCCGTCTGACGTTGAGCGGGCGTTCGCGCCGCTGCCGGCCGCCCTCACCGAGTTACGCCTGGCCGGCGCGGTGTGACGCGTGCCCGAGCCGTCCGCCTGGCCGGCGGCCACTCGCCCGAAGCGACCGGGAGAATGGGCGGAGCCCCCGGTCGCGGAGGGCGGCAGGTTGGCGGCCACTCGCCCGAAGCGACCGGGAGAATGGGCGGAGCCCCCGGTCGCGGAGGGCGGCAGGTTGGCGGGGTCGCCGGCCGACCCCCGTCCGCGACCGGGGGGACAACCCGAATGTGGATCTCCGGCCTACCGCATGGATAGCGGCGCGCGAAATCCCTAGCGTGAGTTCCGTGAGCACCATGAGCATGAGCGAGCAGACGATCCGGGGGCCGGCGCTGGGCCGTAACCCGTTGCGGGCCCTCCTCTCGCCGACCACCTGGGCGGCCATCGGCTACCTGATCACCGGCTTCCCCATCGGCCTGTTCGCCTTCACCGCCGTGGTGGTCCTGATCGCCACGGGCGGCGGCCTCGCGCCGGTGGCCGGGGTCGGGCTGATCGTGCTCGTCGGCGGCCTCGCGCTGGCCGGCGGGATCGGGGCGTTCGAGCGGGGCCGGCTCGCCGCCACGCTCGGCATCACCGTCGCGGCTCCGACCTACCGGCGCGCCCCCGGCGGGTTCGCCGGCTGGGTCGGGTCCTACCTGAAGGACCGGGCGCGCTGGCGGGCCGTCGCCTACACCCTGGTGATGCTCCCGCTCACCACCGTGGGGGCGGTTCTCGCCGCCAGCCTGTTCGCCGGCGGGCTGGTCGGCGTCACCCTCCCGATCTGGGCCCGGTGGCTGCCTGGCCCCGACGTCAGCGTCTTCGGCGACTGGACGGCCACGTCCCGGCTGGTCTCGGCGGCCGGCAGCGGCCTGGTCCTGCTGCTGGTCGCGCCGTGGGTGACGCTGCTAGCCGCCCGGGCCTGCGCCGGGCTCGTGCGCGGGCTGCTCGGCCCCAGCAGGGGCGATGCCCTGGCCGAGCGGGTCGAGGAACTGCGCGACTCCCGTACCCGGGTCGTCGACGCGGCCGACGAGGAACGCCGCCGCATCGAGCGGGACCTCCACGACGGCGCCCAGCAGCGGCTGGTCGCGCTGGCCGTCGACCTCGGCCGGGCCCGGGCCCGCCTGGAGGCGGAGAACCCCGGCGCCGCCACGGAGACGACGGCGCTGATCGCCGAAGCCCACGAGCAGGCCAAACAGACGCTGCGGGAGCTGCGCGACCTGGTGCGTGGCATCCACCCCGCCATCCTGACCGACCGCGGCCTGGACGCGGCCCTGTCCGCGCTGGCCGCCCGCTGCCCGGTGCCGGTGACGGTCGCCGCCGAGATCCCGGCCGGCCGCTGCTCGCCCAGCGTGGAGGCCGTGGCCTACTTCGTCGTCGCCGAGGCGCTGACCAACGTGGCCAAGCACAGCGACGCCACCCGGGTCGTCGTCCGGGCCCGGTTGGCCGACAGTGACCTGGTCGTGAGCGTCACCGACGACGGCCAGGGCGGCGCGAACCCGCGCGGCGGCGGCCTGCGCGGGCTGACCGACCGGGTCCGGGCCCTCGACGGGGAGCTGACCGTGGACAGCCCGCCCGGCGGCCCGACGACCGTCACCGCGCGCGTCCCGTGCGCCTGATGCGCCGCGAGGCGCGTCTCGCCGACCGCTGACCATCGCGCCTGATCCGGAGGGAAGACATGCTCCCCACCACGGACGGCTTCGAGGCCCCCGCCGCCGATGCCCCCGCGCCCGCCCACCCTGTCGAGCTGAGCAAGCCCGGCGCGGCCGGCCCCACCGGTCCCACCGGCCCCAGCGGCGCCAACCCCACCGGCCCCAGCGGCCCGTCCGACCCGTCCGGCCCGGGCGGGCCCGGCCCGGCCGCCCGCCCACCGAGCAACCTGGCCCGCGGCATCGCGCTGACCGTCGGCGCCGTCCTGACCCTCGCGTTCGTCGGCTACGCCTGCCTCGCCCTCGTCGCGCTGGCCGCCCAGCAGAAGAAGACGTTCACCAGCTCCTTCCCGGCCGCGGCGGTCAAGGCCGTCGACGTCGACGTCTCCGACGCGGCGGTCACCCTCGTCGGCGACGCCGCCCCCGACGGCCGCGTGACGATGAGCTCGACCGTGCACTACTCGTGGTCGAAGCCGACCTACACGGCCACGATCGACGCGAGCGGGACGCTGCGGGTCCGGCTGAGCTGCACGACCTGGGCGCCGATCAGCTGCACGCCCAGCCCCGAGCTGGCGATGCACATCCCCCGCGGCGCCCAGGTCACGGTCCACTCCGGCGACGGAGCCGTCCATGCCCGCGGCCTGACCGGAGCACTCAACCTGACCACCTCCGACGGCGGCATCACCCTGTCGGACGTGTCCGGCGACCTGGCGCTGACCACGAGCGACGGGTCGATCCGGGCTGATGACGACGTGACCTCCGCGCACGTCACGGCGAATACGTCGGACGGCGCGGTCACCCTGGCCTTCGACCGCCCACCGACGGCCGTGACCGCGCACACCGGCGACGGCGGCGTCACCATCCACCTGCCTGACCGCTCGGGCCCGTACCACCTCACCACCAGCACCGGCGACGGGTCCGTCCACGCCGGCAGCGTCCGGAGCGACCCGACGGCCGAGCGAGCCATCACCGCGAGGACCGGCGACGGCGGGATCCGTATCGACTACCAGGCCGGCTGACGTCGCCGCGCGCTCGGCCGGCTTCGCGCTCGGCCGGCTCGCGCTCGGCTCGGTCGCCGTCAGCCGAGAATGCCGCGCTCGTAGGCGACCGCGACGGCGGCCGCCCGGTCCCGCACCCCCAGCTTGTCGTAGAGGTGGATCAGATGCGTCTTGATGGTCGCCTCGCTGACCAGCAGTGCCCGGGCCGCGGCCTGGTTGGTCGCGCCGCCGGCGATCAGGCGCAGCACATCAAGCTCCCGGGGGCTGAGGCTGCTGGGCTCGCGCATCCCGACCCGTCCCATCAGCGTGCTGGCCACGGACGGCGCGAGCACCGACTGGCCGGCGTGTGCCGCCCGCACCGCCCGGATCAGCTCGTCGCGCCGCGCGTCCTTCAGCAGGTAGCCGGTCGCCCCGGCCTCGATCGCCGGCAGCACGTCCCGGTCGGAGTCGAACGTGGTCAGGACCAGGACCCGGGCCGGATGACCGGTCGCCCGCAGCCGGGTGATGGCCTCGACGCCACCGGTCCCCGGCATCCGCAGATCCATCAGGATCACGTCCACCTCGACGCTGCCGGCCACCCGGACCGCTTCGGCGCCGTCGCCGGCCTCGCCGACGACCTCGAAGTCCGGGTCGCTGGCGAAGACGCCGCGCAGCCCGTCCCGGACGATCGGATGGTCGTCGACGATCAGCAGCCGGATCGGCGCGGCGGTCACGATCCCATCCTGGCGGCGGGCCACCCGCCCGAAGCGACCGGGAGAATGGGCGGAGCCCCCGGTCGCGGAGGGCGGCAGGTTGGAACAGGTGCGGGCGCGGGCAGTGGGATCGCCGCGTTCACCGTCGTCCCGTCGCCCGGCGTCGACTCGACGGTCAGGCTGCCGGCCAGCGACTCGACCCGCCGCCGCATCCCGGTCAGCCCGTAGCAGCCGTCCCCCGGCGCCGCGCCGGCCTCGAACCCGACGCCGTCGTCGGCCACGTCGATCAGCACCAGGTCCTCCATGTAGGTCAGGGTCAGGTGGACGGCGCTGGCGCCCGCGTGCTTGGCCACGTTCGACAGCGCCTCCTGGGCGACGCGGAAGACGGCGGTCTCGACGTCGGCCCCGGCCCGGACCGGCGTCCCGGTCGTCTCGACGCCGGCCGGTACGCGGGAGCGGGCGCTCCAGCCGCGGGCCAGCTCCGCCAGGGCCTCGGGCAGGGTGGCCTCCTCGAGCTGCTCGGGGCGCAGCGCCCGGACCGAGCGCCGGGCCTCGGTGAGGTTCTCCCGGGCCAGCGAGTCGGCCAGCTCCAGGTGCCGGGACCACTCGCCCGGGTCGCTCCGGGCCTGCCGGGCCGCCTCGAGCTGGGTGATGATGCCGGCGAACCCCTGGGCCAGCGTGTCGTGGATCTCCCCGGCCAGCCGCTGCCGTTCCGCCAGCACCCCGGCCTCGCGGGCCTGGATCAGCAGCTGCTCGTGCAGGCCGGCGTTCTCGTCCATCGACGCCCGCAGGCGGCTGTTCGTCTCGGCCAGCTCCGCGATCATCTGGCCCCGTTCGGTGTTCTGGGCCATGACCCGGTTCGTCAGGTTGACCATGCTGAGAACAGCGAGCGTGTTGAACCCGAACATGATCACGAAGGCGACGGTGTGGACGTTCCAGCCGTCCGGGTAGCCCGCGGTCTGGGAGGCGGACAGGACCCCGGCGGTGGTCGCGAACCCGGCCCGTCGCAGCCGCGGGCTGAGCTCGTCGGCCAGGAAGTAGCCGGTGAAGGCGAACACCCCGAACCACGGGTTCAGCCAGACCAGCACCCCGCCCAGCAGGACGTGGACGCAGAAGACCGCCGTCCGGACCCGCGGCGGCACGCCCGTCGTCGGGTAGCGCAGCATCGCGGCCGCCCAGACGGCCGCCGCCGCGATGGCGATGATGACGTAGCGGAGCGCGACCGGCCCCTGGTAGTCGCCGGTCGTCACTGACAGCACGGCCAGCAGGGTCGCCACGGCCAGGAGGGGCAGGAGCATGCGCCGTCCCAGCCGGTCGGCCCGCTCCGACCACGTCTCGACGCCCTCGGCCTCGCCCTCGGCGCCGGCGCCTGCGCCGGTCGCGGTCGCGGTGCTCATGCGGTAGATGGTGTCACTGCCAGCGGAAGGAGCGGGCCGCGATCGCGCCGCACCCGACCGCGTAGGCGGCCATGACAGCCAGCGCGGCTGCGGCCGGCCAGTGGCCGTCGATCGTCGCCTGCACGGCCCGCACCCCGGCGCCCAGCGGGCTGTAGTCGCTGATCGTGCGCAGGAGCGTGTTCATCTTCGTGCGCGGCACCCACATGCCGGCGAAGAACAACAGTGGGAAGAACGTCACCAGTCCGGCCGCGTTCGCCGCCCGCTCGGAGGCCGCGAGCGCCGTGATCAGCAGGCCGATGCCGAACGTCGCCGCCGCCACCAGGAGCAGCGCGAGGGCGAACCCGACCGGCTGGCCGGGCGCGGGCACGCCGAAGGCGATCCCGATCACCAGCATGACGACGTCGACGACCGCCGCCAGCGCCAGGTAGATCAGGCCCTGCGCGCCGAGCAGCCGGGCCGGCGGCACCGGCGTCGTCGACAGCCGCCGCAGGATGCCCCGCTCGCGGTAGTTGGTCAGCACGGCCGGCAGCAGGTTCACCGCCGTCATCAGGAACACGTACATCATGAGGATCGGCAGGTAGACCTCGAGCGGGCTCAGGCCGTTGAACGCGCGGCTCGCATGCCGCGTCCCGGGCACGACGCCCAGCACGACGATCGCGGCGACGGGCAGCAGCGCCGTCCAGACGACCGCCTGGGCGGAGCGGGCGAACAGAACGGCTTCCGTCTTCGCCAGCCGCCAGAACGGGTGCCGCCGGACGGCCGGGCTGGGGGCCGGGGCCGGGTGGGGGATGGCAGCGGTTGTCATGATCTCTCCTCAGCGGATGGGCGCTTAGCGCCGGGAGCCGTCGGTGATCGCGAGGAAGGCGTCGTCGAGGCTGGGCGCCTCGACCCGCAGGCGATGGGCCAGCACGCCGTGCCGGGCCAGGTGGGCGACGACGACCGAGACGGCCTCGCCGTCGCCGACGACGAGGATCTCCCCGTCCGGCTGGCCGGCGCCGGTCTCGCTGGCCGACTCGACGCCGGGCAGCGCGGCCAGCTCGTCCAGCGCGACCGGTCGGGACGGGACGAACCGGATCCGCTGGGTGATGTCGAGCCGGGCGGTCAGCGCGGCCGGCGAGTCGAGCGCGACGACCCGGCCCGCGTCGATGACGGCCACCCGGTCGCACAGCCGCTCGGCCTCGGCCATGAAGTGCGTGACCAGCAGGATCGTCACGCCGCGGGCGCGGACGGCCTCGATGAGGTCCCAGGTGTCGCGGCGGGCGGCCGGGTCGAGGCCGGTCGTCAGCTCGTCCAGGATCGCGATCCGGGGCTGGCCGATCAGGGCCAGCGCGATCGACAGCCGCTGGCGCTGGCCGCCGGAGAGCTTCCCGTACCGGACGCCGGCCTGTTCGCTCAGCCCGAGCAGGTCCAGCAGCTCCCTCCAGTCGGCCGGCTGCTCGTAGAACGAGCTGAACAGCTCCAGCGCCTCACCGACCCGCAGGTTGGCCTGGAGCTCGCTGTCCTGGAGCTGGATACCGACGGCCGCGGTGACGCCGTCCCGGTCCCGGGCCGGGTCGAGCCCGAGGACGCGCACCCGCCCGCCGTCCGGCCGGCGCAGCCCGCCGACACACTCGACGGTCGTGCTCTTGCCGGCCCCGTTCGGGCCGAGGATGCCGAAGATCTCCCCCTCGGCCACCGAGAACGACACCCCATCCACCGCGGCCCGGCCGTCATAGACCTTGCGCAGCCCTTCCACCTCGACGATCGCCACCGATCCGCCCTCCCGGCTCCCCGCGTTCGTTCGTGAACGAGGTAGACGATCGCGCGAACGGGGTGCCGCCCACATCGCCTCGACGGCTGGATCGGGCGCCCTGGAGGGTGGACGCCCGGCATCCACCGATCGGTTGACTCCGACCTGGGCCGCCAGCCGGGATCCTCGAGCTGGCGGTCGCCCTCGAGCCGGTCGCCTGATGCCGGGTCAGGTGGACGCGGAAGTCACAGCAACGGGCAGCGCGGACAGGCCGCGGTGGACCCGGCTGGGTCGGTAGGCCGGCTCGTCGATGGTCATCGTGATGGCCGACGTCCGGGCCAGCAGCGTTCGGAACACCGCCGCCGCCTCCAGGCGGGCCAGCGGCGAGCCGAGGCAGTAGTGCATGCCGAGGCCGAAGCCGAGGTGGCGCGGGGCGCTGCCGCCGGTGGCGTAGCGGGCGGCGTCGAACCGCTCGGAGTCAGCGAAGGCGGCCGCGTCCCGGCTGGCCGAGCCGAGCAGGACGATCACCCCGTCGCCCCGCCGGTAGGAGTGGCCGCCGACGACGTTGTCGGCCAGCGCCACCCGCATCGTGAACTGGGTCGGAGTGTCGAAGCGCAGCATCTCCTCGACGGCGGCCGGGACCAGCTCAGGCTGGGCGCGCAGCAGCGCGAGCTGCTCGGGCTGGCGCAGCAGCGCGATCATCCCGTTGCCGATCAGGTTGATGCTGGTCTCCATCCCGGCGATGAGCAGCAGCACGCAGATGCCGACGACCTCGGGCCCGGTCAGGACGTCACCCGCCTCCTCGACGGCGACCAGGCGGCTGAGCAGGTCGTCGGCCGGCTCGCGGCGCCGGTCGGCGGCCAGCTGGCTCAGGTACCCCACGACCCCGGCGGCGGCGGTGTTGCGCCGGGCGACCTCGTCCGGCAGCAGGGTCTGGTCCGGGTCGGTGCCCTTGGCGATGTCGAGCTCCCAGGCCCGCAGCATCGCCCCGTCACGCTCGGGCACGCCGAGCAGCCTCCGTCCGACCATGGCCAGGGCCAGTGGGGTGGCCAGGCCGGTGACGACGTCGAGCGACCCCGCGGCCAGGGCCGCGTCGACCAGGTCGCTGACCAGCGCGTCGATCATCGGGGAGAGCTCGGCCACCATCCGGGCCGAGAACGCCTTGTTGACCAGGGTCCGCAGGCGGCGGTGGTCGGGCGGGTCCATCCGGATGAACGAGCCGGGGAGGCTCGCCTCCTGGTCCCAGAACGGGCTGAGCCGGTCGGCGTGCCCGTGGCCCCAGGCCGAGCTCTGCAGGACGGCCGCGCAGTCGGCGTAGCGGGAAAGCACCATTACCTGGGTGTCGCCGAGCAGGTACGGCGCCGGGCCGGGTGTCTCGCGCAGCCGCCGGTAAAGCGGATACGGGTCGGCGGTATGCCGGCGGTCGAACAGGCCCGTCGCGACGCTTTCTGTTTCCACCGCGGTCATCGCCGGCTCCTCGGATCGGTTCGGTGAGCGTCGGGGAAAGGGCGGCCGTCGGGCCCGACTCTGATTTCGGTCGGTCAGGCGCGGTGTGACATCCGGGCCGGCCAATTTCCTGGCCGTGTCAATGATGTGGCCGCCGCCGGGTGAGTGTCCAGCGCATTGCTTCGCGCCCCGGATGATCCGATCGGGCGATCGGATCATCCGGGGCGCTTTGGCCCGTCCCGGGTCGACGTTGTTCTACGGGGTGAGGTGGACTCCGGCCCACTTGTACTCGTCGGTGCCGTTCGCGGCCGGGTCCTCGAACGACGTGCTGATGCCGTGGTGGGCCGCCGTGGGCGTGCCGCCGCTCGAGGAGACCGAGACGCCGAGCAGCCTCGCGTCGTCCAGATCCGCCTCGGAAACCGGGCCGCCGAAAGACAGTCCCGGGTAGGTGTAGCCGTCGGTGGTCTCAGGATGAGTGTGCAGTACCCGCCGCAAGGCTGTCCGCTGGGCGGGATCGGACAGCAGGGCGGACTCGCTCGCGCGCTCCCCGGCATCCGAGCAGGGGGCGCACAGTGAAAGTAGGGTGTCGACGTCCCCGGCGACAACCAATTGGTATACTTTCCGAATGAGGCCTTCGGTCAGCCGGTCAACCGGCTGGCCGTAACGGTCCGTAAGTAGCGGAGCGTCGGCAGGCGCTGCCGGCCCCGGGACGGAGGACGCTCCGCTGGTCGCGAGTACCGAGCCCGCTCCGGATGAGCCGCAGGCGGACAGTGCGACCATCGCGGCCGCCAGCGCGAACGTTATCCTCAGCCGCGCGGACCTGGACACCGAGTAATCTGACCTGAACATGCTTGCCCCCTGATGTCTGGGACACCGGCTCCTGGCAGTTGGTGCGAAGCCTTCCCGCGGGGCAGGCCGACGACCTGGCGGTCAGCCCGGACGACCACGCGCTGGCGGTTGTCGACTCGGACACCGCGCATCTGTCTCTCTGGGATGTTCGGGACGGCCGGCGATCGCCCGCTCGCTGGCACTCTGGCTGCTTGTGTGATCTGGGTCACGTAGTCCGGTCGGTGTCTCCGGCCCCTTGAGCGGGCCCACGCACACGTGGGAACATTCTCTCAATACCCCTTCCCGCACTCGTGCGCCGCCGCTCGGCGGTGCCTTCTTTTGCTTGCCAGAAAAATTATTCGGTGTCTGTGCGGTCGCCCGCGCCCAAAAACGGCGCGGGCGACCGCTGTGGCGCCGTGGGCGGATGTCGATGGGCGGCATGAAAACGGTCGAGACGGTCATTATCAATTGGAAGCGCCCGGACAATGTGGACCGCGTGGTGCGTGCGTTGCGTAGCCAGAGCACACCGTGCACGATAACCGTCTGTGATACCCATCCCGACGAGCGGTTCGCCCTGCCGCCCGCGGTCCTGGACAATGCCGACCGGGTCTACCGGTGGGGCCACAACACCGGGCCGTACTCCCGGTTCGTCCCGCTCGCCGCCTACGACCACGAGTACACGTTCTTCCTCGACGACGACATGGTTCCCGGCTCCCGGTGCGTCGAGCACTTCGTCGCGGCGGCCGAGTCACTGCCGGGCTTCGGTTCCATCGGCCAGCTGGGCCGCGTGATCCCGCCGGACGGCGTCTACCGTCCGCGTGGCGTGCCTCGGCTGCCCCACCCGCGCGAGGTCGACGTCCTCGTGCGCGGCTTCTTCGTCCGGACCCGCAACCTGCACCACATCGCCCACCTGCGCTGGCTGATGAACTACGTCGACGAGCAGGTGCCCGAGGACGACATGCTGCTGTGCGTGGCCATGCGCCTGTGCGCGGGCCTGCGCAACTACCTGACCCCGGCCGACCCGGATCCGGAGACGCTGATGAACCGGACCGAGCTGCCCGACCCGCACGCGCTGCACCGCCGGCCGGACCACATCCGCCGCCGGGTCACCTTCATGCGGACGGCACGGGAGCTGGGCTGGCTCCCGGCGGACGCGATCCCGGCGCCCCGCGCGCCGGGGCCGTCGGCCCCGTCGGCGCTCCCGGGCCTGTCGACCCCGTCGGTCCCGCCGGCACCCGCGGTCTCGCCGGCACCCGCGGTCTCGCCGGCACCCGCGGCCGCGGTCCCCGCCGCTCCACCGAAGCGGCTCTCCCCAGCGCCCACCCAGGGCGTGCTCTACCTGGCCCTCGGCGACAGCTACGCCGAGCTGGCCACCGCCAGCGCCCGCACGCTGCGCCTGCACGGCTTCGACGGCCCGGTGCGCGTCGTGACCGACGCCCCGAGCCGCGACCTGCGGGACCTGGAATGCGAGATCCAGGTCGTCGGAAGCCTGCCCGGCGGCTTCGCGTCCCGCTTTCACAAGACGCAGCTCTACCGCTGGTCGTTCGACCGCACCCTGTTCCTCGACGCGGACACCGTCGTGATCTCCCCGATCGAGCCGATCTGGGCGAACCTGGCCGACCATGACCTGGCAATGGCGCCCGACCTGCACAGCTCGGTCGCCAAAGTGGTGACGGAAAGCGTCACCGACCCGACCCGGCGGGAACCGGAATACCAGTTGATGCGCGAGCTCGGCCTCATCGACCGGCGATACTACAACAGCGGCGTGATGCTGTTCCGGCAGAGTCGCGGAATGGCGCACCTGTTCACCGACTGGCATCGGGAATGGAATCGTTTCCGGGGTGAGGACCAACTGGCCCTTGTCCGCGCCATCGCCAGCAGCGGGATCACGGTGAAGACGCTGGACTCGTCCTGGAACCGGCGGCCCAAGGCATTCCGGTCGGCCGACGAGGCCCGCGCCGCCGGCGTGCGAATCCTGCATTTTCTCTCGCGGCAGCGGCCGTTCCTGAACGACACCTACCTGGGCGAGGTCGCGGAGTACCTGGGCTGAGCGGAGTACCTGGGCTGAGCGGAGTACCTGGGTGAGCGGAGTACCTGGGCTGACTGGCCGTCGTACCGGACGTACGCCGCGACACAGGTAGGCTGCGGCACAGGTAGGAAGCCTGCGTCGCGACGGGAGGGCCGCCCCGTGTCCAGCACCGAGCAGGATCGTCCGAACGGCGAGCGGCCCCGGGCCATCCCCGTCGTTGACATCGGCCCGTTCCTGGCCGGTGCCGACCCGGCGCCGGCCGTCGCGACCATCGCCGACGCCTGTACATCCGTGAGCTTCCTGAACGTCACCGGCCATGGGATCCCGGCCGCGACCTTCGACGCCGCCTACCGGGTCGTGGACGAACTGCTTGCTCGGCCCGAGCCGGAGCGGGCCGTCCTGGCCTCACCGACCGGCCACCCCTTCCGCGGCCTGTCCACCCAGCGCCGCGTGGACGGGACGCCGCGGGTCCACCGCTTCCAGGTCTGCCACTACGACGACGCGGCGGCCGCGACCGCCGCCGGCGTCCCGCCCGAGTACGGCGACTACTTCGCGCCGAACGTCTGGCCTGAGCAGGTCGCCGGCCTCCGGGAGGAGACGCTGACCTGCTTCGCCGCCATGCGGACGGTCGGCGACGCGCTCATGGAGCTGTTCGCCCGTGCCCTCGGCCTGCCGCCGGACCATTTCGCGCCGATGCTGACCCACCCGGTCTCGGACTTCGCGGTCAACACCTACCCGCCGCGGCGCTCGCCGGCGCCCGCGGGCGCCGGCGAGCCGGAGCTGACGTTCAACGAGCACACCGACTCGGGCATGCTCACCGTCCTGCACCAGCGGGGCGACTACGCCGGCCTCCAGGTCCAGGACCTCGACGGCACCTGGATCAGCGTCCCGGTCCGGCCGGACGCTCTCATCATCAACATCGGTGACCTGATGGCCCGGTGGACGAACGACCACTGGCCCTCGACGCGGCACCGGGTCGTCGGCTCGCCCGATCCGGCGGCGGCCCGGGCGTCCCTGGCCACCTTTCACCTGCCCAACGTCGACACCGTGATCGCCCCGCTGCGGCCGTTCGTCGGCCCGGACGGCCCGCGCTACGACCCGGTCACCCCGTTCGTCTGGGAGAAGATGTTCCTGGCCAAGGCATACCAGCCGCGCGAGCGGCCCGCCGCGTAGACCAAGCCCCCCATAAGGCCTGGCCCGCCCGCCGCCGATGAGTTCGGCCGGCGGGCGCCGTCCTATGGTTATCGGTCCACACTGATCGGAGGCCACCGATGGGCTCAGTTCTCTCGCACATGACGATGTCGCTCGACGGTTTCATCGCCGACCCGCACGACGGCATCGACGAACTGTTCGGCTGGTACGGCGCCGGGACGGTGACGGTTGCCACGGCTGACGAGAACATGTCGTTCCGGGTGAGCGAGGCCGAGGCGGAGCTGCTGCGGACCCTGGTGTCGAGCAGCGGGGCACTCGTCTGCGGACGCCGGCTGTTCGACATCACCAAGGGCTGGGGCGACTGCCACCCGATGGGCGTCCCCGTCGTCGTCGTGACCCACCGCCCGCCGGACGACGCCGGGAAGTGGGCCACCATGAGCTTCGCCCCGACGGTCGAGGACGCCCTCGAGCGGGCCCGCGGCATCGCCGGCGAGAAGGACGTGTGCATCTCGAGCGCCGACATCGCCGGGCAGGCGCTGGAGCTGGGTCTGCTCGACGAGATCGCCGTCAGCCTCGTCCCGGTCGTCCTGGGCCGGGGCATCCGTTACTTCGACCGCCTGGCCCAGGGGCCGTACCGCCTGGGCGAACCCACGGTCATCCCGGGCCCGCGGGCCACCCACCTCCGCTACCCGGTCGAGCGCCCCTGACCGGCGCCGAACCGGCTCAGGTCGCGGTCTGGCCGTCGATCGTCTCGCGCAGGATGTCGGCGTGCCCGGCGTGCTGGGTGGTCTCGGCGATGATGTGGATCAGCACTCGGCGGGCGCTGTGCCGGGCGCCCGCCTCGTGCCAGGGCGCGTTCGGCAGGGGGTGGCTCGCCGACAGGTCGGGCAGATTGGCGACGATCTCGTCGGTCCGGGCCGCGGTGCGCGCGTAGTTCTCGAGTATCCCGGCCACCGTGTCGCCGGGCCGCATCTGGAACTGGTTCTGCCGGTCGACGAGCCAGCTCGGGAACTCGCGGGCGGTCCCGGACAGAAGGTCGGCCCAGGTCACGCCGTCCGGGAGGTCGTAGGGAATCGCCGCGGGCCCCTCCAGGATGAAGCGGGCCCAGCTGTCCTCGCACGCTGTGACGTGCTTGACCAGCCCGCCCAGGCAGAGTGCGCTGGCCGTCGGGCGCAGGCCGGCCTGCTCGTCGGACAGCCCGTCGACGGTGGCGGTCAGCGCGGCCCGGGCGACCGCGAGCTCGGCCAGCAGGTCGGTCCGCTCCGCGTCGAGGACGGGAGCCGGGGCGGCGGTCGTGGTCATCATGGGTGGCCCTTCTGGTTGGCGGGTCGGGCGGTACAGGAAGTCGGGCGGTACAGGAAGCAGACTCGTCCGAGTACCGGCCAGGTTGTGTCCGCTTCTCGAGGCAATCTGGAGTCATGCCGACGACGTCCGCCCGCCTGCTCGCCCTGCTCTCGCTGTTGCAGGCCCGCCGCGACTGGCCGGGCGCCCTGCTGGCCGAGCGCCTCGAGATCAGCCCGCGCACCGTCCGCCGGGACGTCGACCGGCTGCGCGAGCTCGGCTACCCGATCCGGGCGACCAAGGGGCCCGACGGCGGCTACCGGCTGGATGCCGGCACGGACCTGCCGCCGCTGCTGTTCGACGACGACCAGGCCGTCGCGCTCGCCGTCGCCCTGCGGATCGCCGCGACGTCCGGCGCCGGGCTGGAGGAGGCGGCGGCCCGCGCGCTGACAACCGTCCGGCAGGTCATGCCGGCGCGGCTGCGGCATCGGATCGACGCGCTGGAGGTGACCGCCGTCGAGCGGGCCGGCATCCGCCCGAGCCCGCGGGTCGACCCCGCGGTACTGGTCGCGCTGGGCGCGGCCGTCCACGCCCGCGAGCTGCTGCGCTTCGACTACGCCGGCCCGAGTCCGGGACCGCCGCGCCGGGTCGAGCCCCGCCACCTCGTCACCTGGGGCGGGCGCTGGTACCTGGTCGCCTGGGACCTCGACCGGGAGGACTGGCGGACGTTCCGGGCGGACCGGATCAGCCCGCGGACCCCGACCGGCCCTCGGTTCACCCCACGTCCGCTGCCCGGCGGGGAGGACGTCGCCACGTTCGTCGCCCGGCGGTTCCAGGGCTCGACCGGCCCGACGGGCTGGCCGTGCACCGGCGAGGTCATCATCGAGGCGCCGGCCGCCCTCGTCTCGCGCCACTCCTGGAACGGGATTGTCGAGGAGCTCGGGCCGGAGCGCTGCCGGCTGGTTCTCGGGTCATGGTCCTGGGTCGGCCTGGCCACCGCCGTCAGCCGGTTCGATGTCGACATCCAGGTCGTCGGGCCACCCGAGCTGCGGGACGCCTTCGCGCTGCTGGCCCGCCGCTGCGCGCTGGCCGCGGCCAGCGGGCCGGCGCGGCCCTGAGGGCGGTTCCCGGTCAGTTCCAGAGCGACAGTTCAGAGCGTCAGTTCCAGAGCGCCGCGTGCTGGCCGTCGGGCGCGCTCGCGCGGCCGACGACCTGGCCGCGGTCGTTGACGGCCTGAGCGGAGGCGTCCCCGCCGCCGGCCAGCGGCGCCAGCTGGGTCACGCCGGTCGCGGACCAGCGGAACGGCCGAGTGCCGCCGCCCGCGGCGACGGCGTCGCCCACGACCGTCCCGGACGCGTTGATCGCCGCGGCGGACGAGTGGGTGCCGGCGGCCAGCGGCACCGGGCTCAGCACGCCGCCCGCCCAGCGGAAGGCCTGGTTCTGGTAGGTGCCGGCGATCTGCCCGGCGTCGTTGATCGCGACCGCATACCCGACTCCCGAGCCGAGGATGGTGAGGCGCCCGCCGCGCCAGAGGGCGGGATGGCTCGTCCCGGTCGCGTCGACGGTGTAACCGGCGATGTCGCCGGCGCCGTTGATCGCCAGTGGATGGGCCTGCGCGCCGGCCGGGACCGGCAGCGCCGTCCATCGGCCCGCCCCGCCGGCCGTCCCACCCGAACCGCTCCAGACCGCGCCGAGCAGCAGCCCGTCGGCCGTCGTCGACTCGCCGATCACCACACCGTGGCTGTTGACGGCGACCGCCGCGCTGTAACCGCCGCCGAGGGTGCCCAGGTCCGTCGTCGTCCCGGCCCGCCAGCGCTGGGCGTGGACGACGCCGCCCGCGTCAGAGCGGCCGACGACGTCCCCGCTCGGCCCCTGCCCGGTGACGATGAACGAGAGCGGGACCAGCGCGCCGCCCCGGATCACGAAGCCCGGATTCGGCCGGGACCCGATGGTGGTGCCGGCGATCTGGCCGGCGTCGTCGATCTCCGCCGGGTTGTCGGCGCCGGCCGGCAGCTCGGTCCGCGTCCCACCGGACCAGCGGAAACCGTGGCCCACCTCGGGCTCGCCGGACGAGCCGCCGACCACCACGCCGGTGCTGTTGATCGCGTTCGCCGCCGTGTCCAGGCCACGCAGGCGACCCAGATCGACCGGCGCGGGCCCCGTCGACCCCACCGCCGGACCGCCCGCCGAGCCGCCCGCCGACCCAGCGGGGACGACCGCGCCGGCCGGACCCCCGCCGACCAGAAGGAGAGCTCCAGCGGTCACCCCGGCCACCGCCAAGCCCAGTGCCAACCTGCCGCCCTCCGCGACCGGGGGCTCCGCCCATTTTCCCGGTCGCTTCGGGCGGGTGGCCAACCTGCCGCCCTCCGCGACCGGGGGCTCCGCCCATTTTCCCGGTCGCTTCGGGCGGGTGGCCAACCTGCCGCCCTCCGCGACCGGGGGCTCCGCCCATTTTCCCGGTCGCTTCGGGCGGGTGGCCAACCTGCCGCCCTCCGCGACCGGGGGCTCCGCCCATCTTCCCGGTCGCTTCGGGCGGGTGGCTGCGCGCCCGCGTCCCACCACGCCACCCCGTTTCGGTCGTTCCAGCACAAATCGGCGAATTCTGGCGGGGCTGACCCTAGACCGGCGCCTCGTTTCGGGCGATTCGGCAGGAACGGGCCATCTTCCGTCCGGGCCGACCTTAGACCGGCCGTGCCCCACCTGACACCCTCTGCGCCGACAATCCGTCGGCCCGGCTCGCCCGCAGGTGCTCCAGCGCGGCCTGGACGCCGTCGCGGGCGGCCGTGCGGGTTTCCTCGGGGAAGGGCGGGACCAGCGTGGACGCCACCGCGTAGGGCAGCGTGGTCGTGGTGATCGCGCGCTGGTGCGTGAACGTGTCGAAGCCGGCCCGGCCGTGGTAGTAGCCCATGCCGCTGGGCCCGATGCCGCCGAACGGGACGCCGGCCACCAGCATGTGCAGCGCTATGTCGTTGCGGTCCACCCCGCCCGAGTTCGAGCGGCGGAGGAACTCCTGGTAGTCGGGGCTGTCCTCGCCGTACCAGTAGGCGACGAGCGGGTGCGGCCGAGCGGTGACGTGGTGGATGGCCGCGTCGACGTCGTCGTAGGGCAGGACGGCGATGACGGGGCCGAAGATCTCCTCGTCGGCGACGGCCATGTCGTCGGTGACGCCGAGCAGCACCGTCGGCGGGATCCGCCGGGTCGCCGGGTCGGGCAGCCGGTCGCGCTCGTCCTCGGCAACCATGGTGATCGCGGTGGCTCCCTTGGCCACCGCGTCCTCGACCAGGCCGATGACCCGCCGGTATCGCGCGTCGTTGACGATGGTCGTGACGTCCGGGTTGGCCAGGTACGTCGGGAAGATGTGCCGGACGGCGTCCCGGTAGGCGTCCACGAACGCGTCGAGGCGGTCCGCCGGGACGAGCGCGTAGTCCGGGCACAGGCACACCTGGCCCCCGTTGATCAACCGGTTGGCGGCGATCCGCTCGGCGGCCGCGGCCAGGTCGGCGTCGGCCGCGACGATCGCCGGGTTCTTCCCGCCCAGCCCGAGGGTGACCGGCACCAGGTTCGCGCCGGCCGTCGCCGCGACCTGGCGGCCGACGGCGGCCGACCCGGTGAAGAAGATGTGGTCGAACGCCAGGGTGGAGAACGCGCGGGCGGTGTCCAGGCCGCCCCGGATGACCGTGACCTCGTCCGGGTCCAGGTGCGCGGCCACCGCGGCCGCGAACACCTCCGCCGTCCGCTCCGGCAGGTGCGAGAACTTGATCATCACCCGGTTGCCGGCGGCCAGCGCCTCGGCCGCCGGCTGCACGACGAGGCTCACCGGGAAGTTCCATGGGCCGATGACGCCCACGACGCCCTTCGGCCGGTGCTGCAGGACCGTCGGCATGCCCCGGGCGGCCGAACCCGCGACGACCTCGTCGCGCATCCAGCTCTCGAACTGGTTGCTCAGAGCCTGGATGAAGATGAGGACGCCGCCGATGTCCATGGCCAGGCTGGCGTATTCGGGACGGTTGCCGAAGTCCGCCGAGAGCGCGGCGGTCAGGTCGTCGGTGCTGTCCAGCAGGGCCAGGGTGAGCCGGTCGATCCGGTCACGGCGCATGGCCGTGCTCGGCGGTCCCTCCCGCTGGAAGGCCGCCCGCTGGGCGGCCAGCAGCCGCCGCAGGTCCTGATCGGTGGGGTTCGGGGCCAACGGTTGCCGGATGTCGGTGGTCAAGGGGCCGGGTCCTCGTCTGTCGGGGCTTCGGTCGGTCCGCACCTGTAGTCCGCGTCTGTTCTGTTCGGCTCAGCTCCGCTCGTGAGGGTTGGTGCCGTCAGTCTCGTCTCCGTCCTATCAGCGACGGCGGTCCCGGGCCACGCCTGCACGCACGCTGGCGCGACGGGGCCGTTGGTCGCGCGAGGTGTTTCCGCCGGCGGCGATGAGTTCGTGGTTCGGCCCGCGTCGTTACAGATGAGGACACCGTGAGGCACGGTTCAGCCGGAACGCGAGAATGGCGGAACCGAGTGCCTTGTCGCTGGAGAAGTTCACGTCGCCGCAGAGGAGAGTCGAAGATATGCGCAGCCTGATTGTGACCGCGTTCGTGTCGGTGGACGGTGTGATGGAGGCTCCGGGCGGGGAGGCGGACTACCGGAACACGGGCTGGACGTTCAAGGACATCGAGTTCGACCCGGCGGCGTACGAGATCAAGGGGCGGGAGCAGGAGGAGTCCGGGGCCCTGCTGCTGGGGCGGACGAGCTACGAGGCGTTCGCTCCGGTCTGGCCGACGATGACGGCGGAGTTCGCCGGCTACAACGCCATGCCGCGCTACGTCGTGTCGACGACGCTGGCCGAGCCGGACGAGCGGTGGCCGGCCACGATTCTCCGCTCGCTGGACGAGGTGGCCGCGCTCAAGGAGACCGACGGCGGCCCGATCTCGGTGCACGGCAGCGCGACCCTGGGGAAGAGCCTGGCCGACGCCGGCCTGGTCGACCGCTACCACCTGCTGGTGTTCCCGGTGCTGCTGGGCGCGGGAAAGCGGCTGTTCAGCGAAACGGACAAGGACAAGACGATGCTGAAGCTGGTCGAGTTCGAGGCCTACCCGAACGGCATCCAGAAGCAGGTCTTCGACGTCGTCCGCTGAGTCGGCGCGCCGCCGGCGCGGCGTCGGCGAGAGTGGTCACTCGGGCTGGAGCTCGGCCCAGGCGCCGATGGCGGCGATCACGGTGGCGCGGTCGGGCGGGGTGCGCGACGGCCAGCCGGCGCCGCCGGTGTGCGCGGCCGCGAGCTTTGCGGTGAGCTTGTCGATGAGGTCGGCGTGGTCGTCGGGGTTCGGGCCGGGCTGGGTGAGCAGCTTCGTGTAGCGGACGGTGTCGACGATCGCGGACTTGACCCGCTCGTGGGCGAGGTAGGTGTCGAGGTCCTCCCGCCAGTGCGCGGCGGCGGGCCCGGTCACCGTCTCCGTCCAGCCGGCGAGCAGGGCGGTGAGTTCGTCCGGCTGGTAGGCCATCTTGTGCAGGTGGACGGCGAGGTCGTAGACCGGGTCGCCCCACAGGGCGAGTTTCCAGTCGAGGAAGTACGTCTCGCCGTCGTTGACGATCAAGTTCTTGCGGTGGACGTCGGTGTGCAGGAGTCGGAACGGCCGGGGATGGAGGGTGGTCCAGCTCCGCTCGATCGCGCCCAGCGGATCGTCGGGGATGCCCAGGGCCGCGAACAGGCCGCCGAATTCGGGTTGGAACCGGCGGTGGACGGTCGCTGTGACGGCCGAGAGGCGACGGGCGAAGTCGGTGGTGTTGCCGTCGGCGGGCCAGTCGGGTGGCTGCGGGGGGACCCGGCCGGCGGGGATCGCGCCGAGCCGGCCGAACAGGTCGACGACGTCGCCGATCACGTGCGGCGGGACGGCGCTGCCCCGGGGAGCGAGGTCGTCGAGCAGCACGCCGGGAATGAACTCGTGGATGTCGAAGGCGGGCCGCGCGGAAGCGTACAGCGGGCGCGGCGCGTGGGTGATCTGGCCGCGCAACGCCCGCAGGATGGCGTCCTCGGGCCAGATCGTCAGGTCCATCGTGTCGCTGCCGGCGATCGGAATCCGGACGATCACATCGCCATGGGGCGTGTGGGCGCGGACGTTGTGGTGGTAGAAGCCGGAGGCGGTGTCGGCGCGGCCGGCGGCCTCCCGGTAGAGCCGGGCTGGCTCGGTGACCGCGCCGTCGAGCAGCCCGCCGGTGAACGCTCGGACCCGGCGGCTTCCAGCGCGACGGCAAGCGTCTCGGCGTCGCGGAATCGGCCCTGGGACATGCGCAGGTCAGCGGCCCACAGCCCGGCCGTCAGCCGCGGGCCGCCGGCCGCGTGGACCCAGGCGTGGGTGTAGATGGCGAGCGCGGCCGCGGTGTCGCCGGCGATGCGGCGGCCGTGGCCGGCGGCGACGGCCAGGCGTGCCCCGACGACGGTCGTCACCTCGCTGGCGTTCGCGACGGGAGTGAGCTCGACAGCGGTGGCGGCGTCGCCGAGGCGGACCGCGGCCTCGGCCCGCTGGCAGGTCAGCGTGTCAGCCCGCACGGTGTCGGCCAGGACGGTCTCGTCCGGCTCGCCCGCCGCCGCTCGGCTGCTCAGGTAGGCGGCGAGGTCGTCGCTGATGCCGCCGGCGGCGCCATGGCCGCCGCGGCGGACGGCGAGATCGGCATAGCGCAGCAGGTCGGCGCCAGTCGCCTCGCCGCTGTGCAGCGCGTGGTAGGCGGCCTCCCGGACCGCCCGGGCGCCGTCTTCGGTTCCGGCCCGGCCGTCCCACAGGTCGCGCAGCAGGAGGTGGATGTCGCGGGCGGCGGCCGCCAACAGCCGTTCGTCTACCGCGGCCCGCATGAGCTGATGCAGCCGGAACGCGCTCTGGGCCGGGTAGATGAACGAGTAGGCGGTCAGCGACTCCCAGGCCAGTCGGTGCGCGGGGAGGTGGAAGGAGTTCGCGAGCAGGACGAACACGTCGTAGTCGAAGATCCGAGCCGGGCTGAGGATCTCCAGGGAGCGGATCTCGTCCGGTGCGACGTTGCGCAGGAAGCGGACCAGGATCTCCTGCTGGTCGACCAGCGGGCCGCTGACCCTGCCCCCGGTCTGCTCGTAGGTGTCTACCGCCAGGTTCAGGTAGAACGGCAGGCCGGCGCTGGCCTCGGCGATGGTCCGCCGCTGCGCGGCGTCGCTGATGCCGCCGGCGTCGAGCAGGTCGAGCCGGGCCCGCATCGGCAGGCCCTCGACGTGCTGGACGGTGATCAGCGGCTCCCACTCGGCGTCGTGCAGATCCCAGCGCAGCGGCTCGCGGCTGGCGATGACCGTCAGGCCGCGGTCGAGCTGGCCAACGAGGTCGCGTAGCCACTCGTCGGCCAGCTGCGCGCGGCCGCCGCGCACCGGCGTCGGGACCAGCGCCTCGTAGCTGTCGAAGACCAGCACGTAGGGGCGGCTGGCGGCGGACTCGCGCAGGTCCTCGGCGAACAGGTAGGTGACGGCGTCGACGAGCTCGGCGTTCGGGAGGTCGTCCAGCCCGTTCAGGGTGCTGTCGCCGCGGATGCGCAGCCGCCGGCGCAGGTCGGACGAGCCGTGCCCGAGCGCCTTTACCAGGCCGCGGGCCGTCCCGAAGACCGGCAGGCCGGACATGCTGTCGAGGATGTCGGTGACGATGGAGCTGTCGTCGAGGAAGGCCAAGGTCTCCCGGCTGACCCGCAGGTGCGGGTGCAGCCGCTGCCACAGGACGGCGTAGGCGATGTCGAAGCGGTCGAACCGGATACCCTTCGCGCCGAGGTCCTTGCGCAGGACGGCGAGGGCGTCCTCGGCCTGCCGCAGCGCTGGGACCTGGAGGTCGAGCGCGGCCGTCCGGTGGCCGCCGCCGCCGGCGCCGCCGGCCGCCGCGGCCCGGTCGCTCAGCTCGCGCAGCAGGCGGGACTTGCCGATGCCGCCGACGCCGGTCACGTTGAAGATTCGCGGCCCGTCGCCGATCCGGGTCAGCTCGTCGGCGAACGCCGCCAGCACCGGCTCGCGGTCGACGAACTCGCGCTGCAGAGCGGCGACGCGGCGAAACCGGGGCGACAGCACCATCCGGATCTCTCCTCACGGCGACCGAGGGTCAGGGCCCTGGCGGTCATGCTGTCACCGTTCGGGTGCGGTCGGAGTCGCTTCGGCGTGACCGGCCCGGGTTCACCGTCCCCGGTTGGTGCACAGGCTCTGCTACGGCTCGCGGTGCGGCCGACGGCCCGTAGCCGCCGGGCGGGTTGCCCGGCGTCGGCCGAACGTCAGATGCCCAGCCGGTCGGCGACCCGGGCTCGGTGGGCCGCCGGCTCACCCAGCAGCAGCTGGCTGGAGCGTGCCCGCTTGAAGTACAGGTGGGCCGGGACCTCCCAGGTGAAGCCCATACCGCCGTGGAACTGGATGTTCTGGTGGGCGGCCGTGACGAAGGCGTCCGAGCAGTACGCGGCGGCCAGCGGCGCCGCGACGGGCAGCGCGTCGCTGCCCCGCGCCGCGGCGAACAGCGCGTAGTAGGCGGCCGAGCGGGCCGTCTCGACCTCGACCAGGACGTCGGCCGCCATGTGCTTGAGGGCCTGGAAGGCGCCGATCGGCTGGCCGAACTGGACCCGGACCTTCATGTATTCGACGGCCATGTCCAGCGCGGCCTGGGCCCCGCCGGTCTGCTCGGCCGCCAGGCCGACCGCGGCCAGGTCGAGGACGCGGGCCAGCAGCGCCACGCCGTCGCCCGGGCGGCCCACAGCGGTGGCCGGGACGGCGTCGAGCTCGACGTCGGCCAGCTTGCGGGTCTGGTCCAGGGTCGGGCGCGGCGTCACCCGGACGCCGGTTGCCGACTGGTCCGGGCCGGCCTCCACCGCGAACAGGCCGAGCCCGTCGACCGTCCGGGCCGGCACGAGCAGCAGGTGGGCGACGTGAGCGTCGGTGACCAGCGGCGCCCGGCCGCTCAGCCGCCACCCGCCGCCGGCGGGGCCGCCGTCGGCGGGGCCGCCGGCCGCGTCGGCCGGCTCAGCCCGGACGTCCAGCTCAGGCCCGGTGCCGGGCAGGGCCAGGGTCGCGATCAGCGAGCCGTCGGCGATGCCGGGCAGGTAGCGCTTGCGCGCCGCCTCGTCGCCGGACTCCAGCAGCGCGGTGGCCGCCAGGACGACGGTGGAGAAGAACGGGCCGCACAGCAGCGCCCGGCCCATCTCCTCCAGGACGAGGCCGAGCTCGACCCAGCCGAAGCCCTGGCCGCCGTACTCCTCCGGGATGGCCAGGCCGTGCAGGCCGAGCTGGCCGGCCATGGCCGTCCAGACCGCCAGGTCGTAGCCCGCGGCGGTCGCCATCGTCCGCCGGACGTCCGCCTCGCTGGAACGCTCGGCCAGGAATCGGCGGACGGTCCGGCCCAGCTCCAGCTGTTCCGCGCTGAACTCCACCGGGACTCCTCAGGCGGGGCTGACGGGACGGGTCGCGCCGCTCGTGCGAACGTCGCGGAACGGCACGCCCCGGTCGGGCTCGTGGCCCTTGGGCAGGCCGAGGACGCGTTCGCTGATGATGGTGCGCTGGATCTGGTCGGACCCGCCGCCGATGGAGTTGATGAACGCGAACATCAGCGCTCGGTCGACCGGGTAGGCCAGCGGGTCGTCGACGTCGTAGACGAGTGAGTCCCGGCCCTGCATCCGGAAGGCGAAGTCCGTGCCGGCGTGCAGCACCCGCGACGCGGCCAGCTTGCCGAGGGATGCCAGCGAGGACGAGCCCCGGCGGACCTCGGCGGCGGCGCGCTGGCCGGTCCAGGTGTTGGTCAGCCGCCAGGAGACGATCTTCACCAGCTCGTCGCGGACGAGTGGGTCGCCCAGCCGGCCCGCCGCCCGGGCCGCCTTGACCAGGTCCTCGGCCGCCGCGCGCAGGGTGGCCAGCTCGCTCGCCCCGCCGGCGCCGCTGGCCCCGCCGGCCCCGCCGGCACCGCTGGCCCCGCCGGGGCCGCCAGGCCCGCCGGCGGCGCGCGCCATCGCGCCCATGCCGGCCCGCTCGGCGGCCAGCGCGACCTGCAGCACCCGCCAACCCTCGCCCGGCGCGCCGACGACGGCGTCGGCCGGCACGCGGACGTCGGTCAGGAAGACCTGGTTGAACTCCGCCTCGCCGGTGATCTGCCGGATCGGGCGGATCTCGATGCCGGGCAGGCTCATGTCGATGACGAAGAAGGTGAGGCCGGTGTGCTTGGGCACGTCCCAGTTCGTCCGGGCCAGCAGGAGCCCGAACCGGGCCCCGCGGCCGCCCGTCGTCCAGATCTTCTGGCCGTTGACGACGTACTCGCCGCCGGCCACGTCCGGATCGACCAGGTCGGCCCGGGTCTGCAGGCTGGCCAGGTCGGAGCCGGCGCCGGGCTCGCTGTAGAGCAGGCAGCCGCGGCCGAGCGTGCCGGCGAGCAGCCGGGGCAGGTACCGGGCGCAAAGTTCCGGGCCGCCGTGGGCCAGCAGCGTGTTGCCGAGCAGATGGAGCCACGGATGGTCGCCGAACGGCGCTATGTCGACCCCGGCGCCGGGCGCCCCCGCCGCGGTGAACTCGGCCACCGCCGCCTGCGCGGCCGGCCGGGCCAGGCCCCGCCCGTAGCGGCCGACCGGCCAGGTCGGCGCGGCCCAGCCGGCCTCGACCAGGGCATCGCGCCAGGCCGCGTCGTCGGTGCCGTGCCAGTGCTCCGACACCCAGGCCCGGGCGGCCGCCCGGGCTTCCTCCGGAGTGAGCGCGTTCTCGCCCATGCCGCCGCCGCTCCCGCCGCTCGCCGCCCGTCTGACCGGGTTGACGGTAATACGTACGGAACCCGTACGCAATGGCCTCGCCGGGCCGGAACGCGGTCAGCGGCCGAGCGCCGCTGGCCCGAGGCCGCGCACGACGCAGTCCACCAGCGCGTGCACGAAGTCGTCCGCGCCCGCGGCGATCCGCGGCAGCAGCTCGGGCGACGCGCTGTTGACGTGGTTCATGGCCGCGCCGACGACGATGTCGAGGACGAGCGCCGGTGAGACGCCGGCCGCCAGCTCGCCGCGGCGCCGGCCGCGGCGGACGATCTCGCGGGCGGCGCTCGACACCGACTCCCGGTAGGCGGCCGTCGACCGGGAGACCTCCGGGTAACGCGGCCCGTCGACCTGCATGTGGAGCACGGCCCGGCCGTACGGGCTGAGCATGTGGTCGAGGATCATGCGGGCCAGCGCCAGCAGGTCGCCGGCCAGGCTGCCGGTGTCGATCTGGTCGACAACGAAGCTCCGGGCCTCGAAGGTCCGCGCGAGCAGCTCCCCGCGTGAGCTCCACCGGCGGTAGAGGGCCGGCTTGCCGATGCCGGTCTCCCGGGCCACGGCCTCGAAGGTGAACGCGGCCCAGCCGTCGCGAGCGTAGAGCAGCATGGCCGCGTCGAAGACCTTCTCCTCCACGTCACGGTCGCGCGGGCGGCCGCGCCGGCCCGGCGCCGCCGTCACGGCCTGGGAATCGTCCACGCAACCACACTACGAACGCACCGTTGCGGTCCCCGTCGGCCTCCCCGCCGGCCCCGCTCGGTCCTGGCCCTCGTCCACGCGCTGACGGTCACCGAGACGCCCCAGGTCGTCCGGGACAATGACGTGCGCGGCCGCCGTTACCCGGACGGGATGTCGCGCCGGCGCAGCCCGGCCAGGCCGGCGGCGGCGAGGACCAGCGCGACCAGGCTCAGCACCACGAGGGGGAGCGCGGCGACGGACCCGCCCGGGCCGCGGCCGGTGTGCGTGAACGGGGAGACGTCCAGCAGCCAGTGGCTCAGGTCGAGGCCGGCGCCGACCAGGCTGACCAGCGCGCACACGCCGAGCGCGCCCCAGCTGGCCGCCCACAGCCGCGGCGCCAGCCCGTAGAGCGCCAGGGTGAGCCCGGCCAGCACCGCGATCGCCGGTAGCTGCATCGCGGCGTCGGCCAGCCCGCGGACCGTCTCGTGGCCGGTCCCGCCGGCCGAGCGACCGCTGTTTGAGAGGCCGTAGACCAGACCGGTGACGGTCCCGGCGGCCAGCACCGCCAGCGCCGGGCCGCCGAGGCCGAAGACCAGGTGGCTCGCCGCCCACCGCGGCCGGCTGACCGCGCTGGCCAGGACCGTCTCGGCCCGTCCCGCCGCCTCCTCGGCGCGCGGGCGCAGCACGGCCTGGACGGTGTAGCCGGCGGCGATCAGGCCGAGCAGCGACATGACCAGCGACAGGTAGGCGTCGATGATGCCGGCCTGACCGCCGAGCCGGTCGATGACGTCACGCACGCCCTGGTTGTCGCCGACCAGCCCGGGCACGCCGCTGGCGACGCCGCCGAAGACCAGGCCGAGCAGCGCGAACCCGGCCAGCCACCCGGCGGCCAGGCCCCGGTGCAGCCGCCAGGCCAGGGCGGTGGGCGTCCCCAATCCGGGGCTGCCCGCCGGCGGCCCCAGCCGGTCGGGCAGCAGCCCGGCGCCGACGTCCCGCCGGGCCGCGAGCGCGCACGCCACCGCGACCAGCACCGCCACCTCCGCCGCGACCACGGCCAGGACCCACCATCGCCCGGCCCCGGACGGCCCGGCGAACGGGGCGATCCGCTGGGTCAGGCCGATCGGCGAGACCCACGACAGCCATTCGAGGCTCCCGCCGGAACCGCCGGGCGCCCCCGAGCCGCCCCGGTCGCCCAGGATCCGGGCCGCGTAGGCGGCGGCGAGCGCGACGGCGCCGATCCCGCGGGCCGCGCCGGCCCCGGTGGTCAGTTGGGCCGCGACCGCGCCGACGGCGGCGAAGACCAGCCCGGTCGCGGCCCACTCCAGGCCGGCGGCGAACGAGCCGGCGACCGGCAGGTGCCGGACGCTCAGCGCGACGCCGGTGATCAGCGCGGTGCCCAGGTTGGCCGCGAACGCGACGATCAGTGCCGCCGCCAGGCCGGCCTGGCGGCTGACCGCCGTCGAGCCGATCAGCTCGCGGCGGCCGGCCTCCTCCTCGGTCCGGGTGTGCCGGATGACGACGAGCAGGCTGAACAGCCCGGTCACGACGGGCAGGAAGCCGCCACGCCACACGGACAGCTCGCCCAGGCTGGAGCCGGACAGCCGGCCGTAGAGCGCGGTGAGGGCGCCGTCGCCAGCGCTGGTCGCGGCGAAACGGGCCCGGTCGGCGGCGCTCGGGTACAGACGACCGAACGTGACCGCGAAGCTGACCGGGATGATCCCGACGACGTAGACCCAGAGCGGCAGGGTCACCCGGTCCCGGCGGGCGGCCAGCCGGGCCAGAGCGGCCGTGCCGGTCATCGCGGGCCGGCCGGCACGCTCGGCCCGGCCGCGTCCGGCGAGGCGTGGCCGTGCTGTCCGGCGTGCCCGTGGTGTCCGGCGGCATAGTGGCGCAGGAACAGCTGCTCCAGGGTCGGCGGCTGGCTGACCAGGGAGCGCAGGCCGCCGGCCGCGAGGTGGGCCAGAGCGGGGCTGAGCGCCTCGGCGTCCACCTCGAAGCTGATCCGGTCCCCGTCCGCCGCCAGTTCGTGAACGCCGGGCAGGGCCTCCAGCGCGGCGGCGGGACCCGCTCGGTCGGCCGCGGGCGCGAGGTCGGCCGTGACGACAGTCCGCTTCAGGTGGCGCAGCTCGGCCAGGGAGCCGGTCTCGACCGTCCGGCCGTCCCGGATGATCGTCACACGGTCGCACAGCGCCTCGACCTCGTCGAGGATGTGGCTGGACAGCAGCACCGTCCGCCCGTCCCGGCTCCGGGCGTCCCGGACGAGGTCGCGGAACACCTCCTCCATCAGCGGGTCCAGGCCGCTGGTCGGCTCGTCGAGCAGCAGCAGCTCGACGTCGGAGGCGAACGCGGCCACCAGCGCCACCTTCTGCCGGTTGCCCTTGGAGTAGGCCCGGCCCTTCTTGCGCGGGTCGAGCTCGAGGCGTTCCAGCAGCTCGGCCCGCCGGCGCGGGTCCAGGCCGCCGCGCAGTCGGCCCAGCAGGTCGATCGTCTCGCCGCCGGAGAGGCTCGGCCACAGCGCGACGTCGCCGGGGACGTAGGCCAGCCGGCGGTGCAGCGCCGTCGCGTCGCGCCAGGCGTCGGCGCCCAGGACGGTGGCGCGCCCGCCGTCGGCCCGCATCAGCCCGAGCAGGATGCGCAGCGTCGTGCTCTTGCCGGCCCCGTTCGGCCCGAGGAAGCCGTGGACCTCGCCGGTGCGCACGGTCAGGTCCAGGGCGTCGAGGGCCCGGGTCGGCCCGAACGTCTTGACCAGGCCCTCGGCCTGGATCGCCTCAGTCATGGCCCTGTCCCTCATAGGCCTGTCCCTCCGACGGCTGGCCGGCAGCGAGCCGGGCCTCGAGCTGCTCGTAGGCCGCGCGGGCCTGGGATGCCTGAGCCGGCGTCAGCAACGGCTGGGAGTAGATGTCGACCAGCACCCGGCCCAGGCGGAGCTGGCCCGCCGGCTCGAGGATGTCGGCGCCCAGCGCTTGGGAGACCTGCTCGCGCAGCATCAGCAGGCCCGTCGCCATGGCCAGGAGCGCCGCGGCGAACGCCGGCGGGTCTTCCGTCGACACCGCCAGGCGGCCGTCGGCCATCCACTGCTCGGTGACGCCGATCATCGTCTCGAACAGGCCCGCGGCGGCGGGGGAGCCGTCGACCAGGGACCGGGCCAGGTAGCGCTGCACCGCCAGGACGGCGGGATAGGCCGTCGGCAGGAACGCCGGGTCGGCCGGTCCGCCGGGGCGCAGCACCTCCTCCTTGACGGCCAGGGCGCGCTCGAGGGCGTGGGCGTCGCAGGCGGCGCGCAGCGCCTCCTTCGACCCGAAGTGGTGCCGGACCAGGCCGGGCGACACCCCGGCCGCCGCCGCGATGCCCCGGATCGTGGCCGCCTCGAAGCCCTGCTCGGTAAACAGCTGTAGCGCGGCGTCGCGGATGCGCGCCTTCGCGGTCAGGTCTCCGGCGTCCCGGTCGACGCTCACCCGCACCACTCCCTCCGTGGCCCTCCTTCGAGGCTGGACTATACATGCGTGTAGCTTATTGTACAAGCGTATAGTCGAGCGAGTCTCCTCGTCATAGGTCCGCCGGCCAGATGTCCTCGCCGGGGACAGCGGCGCCGCCGGCCTGGCTTTCGCCGCGCGCTCGCTCGCACGCGTGCCTAGTTCGGCGTGACCGGGACGCACCGCGCTTGGCGCGGATAAGTTTGTCTGATGGTCGCGGCGGGCCTTGCGGCCGAGGTATCGGCGCTCGCGAGCGCTCGCGCAACCGCCCGGGTCTACTGGCGGCTGCTGCGAGCCGGGTTCCGCCGCCAGTCGACCTACCGGCTGGCGGCAGCCGGCGGATTCGTGGCCAACGCGACGTTCGGCCTGCTGAAGGTGGCGGTGTTGTTCGCGACGGTCCGCGCGGCCGGCGGCGAACTCGCCGGCTACGACGTCGGCCGCATGAACACCTACATCTGGATTTCCCAGGGAATGCTCGGCTCGATCAACTACACCGGCCGGACGGAGATAGCGGTCCGGGTGAAGGACGGGTCGGTCGCGGTCGACTTCCTGCGCCCGCTGGACGTCCAGGCAGCCGAGATCACGACTGAGGTCGGCCGCGCGTTGTTCGCGCTGATCCCGCGGGGGATACCGACGGTTCTCATCGGTGTCATCATCGGGATGACCGCGCCGAACTCGCCGGCGGCCTATCCGCTCGGCGCGCTCAGCCTGCTGCTCGGGATCGTGCTGTCGGCCGCGACCGTCTACCTGGTCGGCGTGTGCGGATTCTGGCTGGTCGAGAACCGAGGCGTCCAGATCTGCTACATGGTCGTCTCCGGATTCCTGGCCGGGTTGTTCGTGCCCATCCCGCTGTTTCCCCGCTACCTGCGCATCGCGGCCTACGCGACACCGTTCCCGTCGATGATGATGTTCCCGGTCGACGTCCTCAGCGGCCGGGCCGACCTGGCCGGGTCGCTGGGCCGGCTCGCGGTGCAGCTCGCCTGGCTGGTCGCCGTCGGCGCGATCGGCCAGGCGATGACCCGCGCCGGCCGCCGCCAGCTGGAGGTGCAGGGTGGCTGAGGCCGCCGGAGCGGTGCCCGGGTCGGTGCCCGGGTCGGTGCCCGGGTCGGCGGGCGGGGCGGCGGGCGGGCTCGGGGCCAGGCTGCGGCCGTACCGGGTGGTCCTGGCCGCCCGGGCCCGCTCGCAGACGTCCTACCGGGCCAACTTCGCGCTCGACCTGGTCAGCTCGATGCTGGCCGCCGTGGTCGAGCTGGGCGAGATCTGGGTGCTGTTCCGCTCGGTCACCCACCTCGGGGGCCTGGAGTTCCACCAGATCCTGCTGGTCTTCGGCCTGGCCGACCTGGCGTTCTCCCTGGCCGACGTGGCCTTCGGCCACTGCGACGAGCTGGCGGTCTACCTGCGCGCCGGCACCCTGGACGTGTTCTACCTGCGCCCGCAGCCGCTGCTGGCCCAGCTCGTCACCGGCGACATCACCCTGCGCCGGCTGGCCCGGGCGGCCGCCGGCCTCGTCGTGCTGGCCGCCGGCCTCGCCCTCAACGACATCCCCTGGGGCGTGCCGAGCGTGGCCCTGCTGGCGCTCGCCCTGGCCAGCGGCATCGCGATGTTCGCCGCACTGTTCGTGTGGGCCGCCGGAGCTCAGTTCTTCCTGGTCGACGGGGCGGAGATGACCAACGCGTTCGTCTACGGCGGCCGCTACGCCGCCACCCAGCCGGCCTCGGTCTGGTCGCGACCGCTGAAGGCGCTGTTCGGGTTCGCCGTCCCGATGGCGTTCTGCGGCTTTCTGCCGACCCTGCGCCTGCTCGGCCGGCCGGGCCCGGACTGGTTCCCGACCTGGCTGGGCTGGTGCGGGCCGCTGGCGGCGCTGTGGGCCTGGGGGATGGCGCTGGCGTTCTGGCGCTGGGGTGTCCGTCACTACCAGGGAGGTGGCGGGTGAACCCGATCATCGAGACGATCAGCCTGACCCGGCGCTTCCGCGTCCGCGACGGCGTACGCCGGCGCGAGCTCACGGCGGTCGACGACCTGAGCGTCCGGGTCGAGCCGGGCGAGGCCGTCGGCTACATCGGCGCGAACGGCGCCGGCAAGTCGACCACGATCAAGATGCTGGCCGGCATCCTCGTCCCGAGCAGCGGGACGGTGACGACCTGCGGCCTGCGCCCCGTCGCCGACCGCCGCCGCCTCGCCCGCCAGATCGGCGTGGTGTTCGGCCAGCGCTCGCAACTGTGGTGGGACCTGCCGGTGCGGGAGTCGTTCCGCATCCTGGCCGCCATCCACGCGCTGCCGGCCGGGCTCGAGCGGGCCCGCACCGACGAGCTGGTCGAACGCCTGGACATGGCCGAGTTCCTGGCCACCCCGGTCCGCCAGCTCTCCCTCGGCCAGCGGATGCGAGCCGAGATCGCGGCCGCGCTGCTGCACGCGCCCCGGCTGGTCATCCTGGACGAGCCGACGATCGGGCTGGACGTCCTGTCCAAGCAGCGGCTGCGGGAGTTCCTCATCGAACAGCGCCGGTCCCACGGGACCACGCTGCTGCTGACCACCCACGACATGGGCGACGTCGAGCGGCTGTGCGACCGGGTGCTGGTCATCGACCGGGGCCGACTGGCCTACGACGGCGACCTGGCCGGTCTCGGCCGGGCGGCCGGCGCGGAGCGGGTGCTCGCCGTCGACCTGGCCGAGCCCGGCCCGGACCTGACCGGTATCCCCGCCGCCCGCCACCTGTCCAGCGAGGCGGGCGGTCTGCGCCAGCGCCTCGCGTTCGACGCGGAGGCGACCACGGCGGCCCGGGTGTTCGCCGCGATCGCCGAGCGGGCCGACGTCCGCGACTTCACCGTCGAGGAGCCCGACATCGAGGACGTCGTCCGCCGCATCTACGCCCGCCAGACTGGACGGGGGGCGCCCGCGTCCAGTGACCAGGAGCGCTGACCGGCTTACCGATGGGTGCGACGGTCTTGTCGCTGCCGGTGGCCAACCTGGTTGATCAGTGCTCTGAACGTGTCCGAAAAAAAGTGTGAATCGTCATCGATGGAGCGCGCCAGCAAGGTTGAAAGGAGCCCAAAGAGGACGGAAACAACGCCTGTGAGTGAAAGAAGCAGCACGAAGACAAGATCGCGATTCATTTTCCCTCACCTTCAAGTGCGCCCAGGTACACGCAGCGGGCCCCGATGGCTACGCTCACGATGACGGCGGCGGATCCGAACCCCACGGTCACCCACCTTGAGGACTTGTCGGGAAGCAGAGCCCACTCGAGCGCGAACAATGCGAGGTAGAATCAGTGTAAAGGCGCGAAGGAGCTCATTTCTCCACTCCTTATCCTCATATCTGCGGAGCCCTCCGGCTCCCGTTCCAATCAGTAGGACGGCGACAAGAAAAGCTTGCTATGGGCAGTGGGCGAGAATCCCTTGTGGGCAGAGTTAATCATGACGAGAAATCCGGCCAACAGTGGAAGGCCGGCGCCCAGGGCGCCTGACCAGGTCAACCAGTGAACCGTTTCCTTGCCGGCTCTGGACCGTGGATATTTTTCGATTTCCGCCCACCCCCCGTGCGCGCCTGTCCTGAGTAAGGCAACAGAAGCCCACCCTTTGCTTTTCTGTTACGGGTCGGCGTGTATGCCCAAGCGGGACTCCACCCCGCTTCCGCCATCTGATCAACAACGGTGGTAGAGGCGGGGAACGCGCCGACGGGGCGGCGGCCCAGTAGCCGGCCGCGGTTGGCCTCGAGGCGCGGACCACACTGAGCCCGTGCGCGGCAAGCCCGGCCTCGGCGTCGGTCACGGACACGGTCATGGCCACGGCGGGCCGGCGACGCCGGTCAGTCGCCGGGCCCGGCTGGTGCTGGCGGCGGCGGTCACGCCGTTCGTGGTGGCGACGGTTGTCGCTGTGTTGCTGCTGTGGCCGTCGGGCGCGCCGCGCCGGCTGCCCGCCTCCGACCGGGACAGCGTCGCCGGCCCGACCCAGCTGGTGGACGCGACGATCCTGGCGGCGTCGCGGGGGCCGTGCCCCGGCCTGGACGGCTCGGCCGGCGTCGGCCAGTGCGACCAGTTCACCGCCCGCCTGACCGGCGGCCGCTCGGCCGGCTCCCAGGTGAGCTTCACCTCGACCGTCGACCCGACCGCGCCCCGGATGAAGGCCGGCGACCGGGTGCGGCTCGCGCCGACGGCGGATGTGTCGGGTCGGCCGAGCTTCTACATCGTTGACTACCAGCGCGGGACGCCGCTGGTCTGGATCGCGGTGCTGGCGGCGCTCGTCGTCGTCGCGGTCGCCCGCTGGCGCGGGCTGGCCGCCGTGGCCGGCCTGGCCCTGACCTATCTGGTGATCGTGAAGTTCACGCTGCCGGCCCTGCTGGACGGGCGTTCCCCGGTCGCGGTCGCGCTGACGACCGGGGCGGCGCTGCTGTTCCCGTTGCTCTACGTGGCGCACGGGCCGTCGGCCCGGACCACGGTCGCGCTGCTGGGCACGCTGGCCAGCCTGGCCCTGGCCGGCCTGTTCGGCGCGGCCGCCATCCACGCCGCGCGGATCACCGGCCTGGGCTCGGAGGAGAACGCCACCCTGGCCGCCTTCGCCGGCACCCTCGACCTGCCCGGCCTGCTGCTGGCCGGGTTGATCATAGGCTCGCTCGGCCTCATCAACGACATGACCGTGACGCAGGCGTCCACCGTGTGGGAGCTGGCCGACGGCCGTCCGGGCGCGACGTCCGCCGCGCTGTTCCGGTCCGGGATGCGGGTGGGCCGTGACCACATCGCCTCCGCTGTGTACACGTTGGTCCTGGCCTACGCGGGTGCCGCCGCCCCGACGCTGTTGCTGTTCACCCTGGCCGATCGCTCGGCCAGCGACGTGGCGACCACGGACCTGGTCGGCGGCGAGATCGTCCGGACCGCGGCCGGAGTCGTCGGTCTCGCCGCGTCAGTTCCGCTGACGACCGCGATAGCGGCCGTCCTGACCGCCCAGCACAGGTCCGGGCGTCCTGAGACGGGCCTCGAAGCGGTGCCCGGACAGGAAGCGGTGCCCGGACAGGAAGCGGTGCCTGGACAGGAAGCGGTGCCCGGGCAGGAGGAGGCCGAGGCCACCATCCCGCTGCGCTGGTCGGGTTGATCTGGCCGACGGCCTGTCGAACTCGACAACGGTTTCCATTTGCAAGAAGGTCCGGCTGTTGCTGGATCTTCTTCCGTTGTGGAGGCCAACCATGTCCCTGACCGTTTCGCCCGAACTACGCACGGCCGCCGAACGCGGCGTGCTTGATGAGGATGCCTTCCTCGCCTGCGTCCGGGCGTCGCTGCCCTACGCCTACGGCCTGGTCGAACGACTGGCCGACGAGTTGTCGAACCGGCCGGTCGGTTCCACCGGAGCCGGGTTTGCCGACAACCGGTCGGCGCCGCCGGACGAGCGGTCTCAGGGCGAGCTGCTGCGCGCGATGTCGAGCACCGCCATCCGGGGCGCGCTCGAGCGCCGCTTCGGCGTCGCGCTTGCCTTCCAGAACTGCCACCGGCTGGCCGCCTTCCGGCCGGACGCGGTCGGCGACCCGGCCTACCAGCGGTTCGTCTCGATGGAGGCGCAGGTGCTCAACCAGCGGCCCGAGCTCGTGAACTGCTGACACCGGGCCCCCCACGTCGCCGAGCGGGGCCAGCCTCACCGTCGACCCCGCTCGCCGGCGCCGAGAGTGTCCGTTCGCTCCTCTTGTCGGGTCGGTCAGGATCTGGCATGTTGAAACCATTTTCGTTACCGAAACCGTTTTCATCAGAAGGCGGAACGATGCGTCCCAGCTGGCCCCGTCGCCGGGCGGTCCGCCGCGGCGGCGCGGTCCTGGCCCTGGCCGTCCTGGGCCTGACCGCGTGCGGTTCGAGCGGCGGTGGTTCGGCCGTCTCGGCCGCCCCCGCCGCCCCCGCCGGGGGCACCGGGCCGATCGCGGTGGTCGCGGCCGAGAACGTCTGGGGCGACGTCGTCCGCCAGATCGGCGGGGACCACGCGCGGGTCACCTCGATCCTGCGCGACCCCAACACCGACCCGCACTCCTACGAGAGCAGCCCGACCGACGCGGCCTCGATCGCCCAGGCCGCGTTCGTCGTCGAGAACGGAGCCGGGTACGACGAGTTCGCCGACCGACTGCTGGCCGCCAGTCCGAACCCGCGCCGGGACGTGCTCTCCGTCGCCCGGACCGTCGGCGCCGGCGAGAACGCCAACCCGCACCTCTGGTACAGCCCGGCCTACGTCACGGCGGCGGCGACGGCGATCGAGGCCCCCCTCGCCCACGCCCGCCCCGGCTCGGCCTCCGCCTTCCAGGCCAACCTGCGCGCGTTCCTGAGCGGAGAGGCCGAGGTCAGCGCCGTGATCGCTCAGATCCGGGCCCGCTACGCCGGCACGGCCGTCGCGTACACCGAGCGGGTGCCGGGCTACCTGGTGGCCGCGGCCGGGCTGACGCTCGGAACCCCGGCGGCGTTCTCCCAGGCGATCGAGGACGGCGACGACCCGTCACCGGCCGACACCGCCGCCTTCGACGCGGCCCTGCGCGGCCACAAGGTCCGCGTCCTGCTCTACAACTCCCAGGTCACGAGCCCGGTCACGGCGAAGGCCCGGGCCCGGGCCCGGGCCAGCGGCCCGGCTGGCCGGGGCCACCCTCCGCTTCGGTGAGCGGACCATCTGGTCGGGCCTGGACCTCGAGATCGCGCCGGGGGAGTTCGTCGCCGTCCTCGGGCCGAACGGCGCCGGCAAGTCCAGCCTCCTGCACGTCCTGCTCGGCTGGCGCCCGCCTGGCCGAAGGTTCGGTCACGACCGGCGCCCAGCCCGTCGGTTACGTGCCGCAGCGCCGCTCCTTCGACGCCGATGTGGCGTTCCGGGGCCGTGACCTGGTCCGCCTCGGCCTGGACGGGCACCGGTGGGGATGCCCCTGGCCGAGTCGGGCCGCTCGGCGCCGGCTGGACGCGGTGATCGCCGCCGTCGGCGCCACCGACTACGCCGACGCGCCGCTCGGACGCCTGTCCGGCGGGGAGCAGCAGCGGCTGCGCATCGCCCAGGCTCTGGTCGGCGAGCCCGCCCTGCTGCTGTGCGACGAGCCGCTGGTCTCCCTCGACCTCGCCCACCAGCGCGCGGTGGTCGACCTGATCGACGCCCGCCGACGCGCGGCCGGCACCGCCGTCGTCTTCGTCACCCACGAGCTCAACCTGGTCCTGCCCGTCGTCGACCGGGTCCTCTACCTGGCCGGCGGCCGGTGGGCGGTCGGCCGCCCGGACGAGATCATGACGAGCCAGACGCTGTCCGAGCTGTACGGCACCGAGATCGACGTGCTGCGTGTGCGCGGCCGGATCGTGGTCGTCGGCGCGCCGGAGCCGGTCGCCTGATAGAGCCGGGATCGGAATCCTGATGGGACTGGGCTTCTACCTCCAGCAGCCGTTCGCCCAGCACGCGCTGGTCGCGGCCACGCTCGTGGCCGTCGCCGCCGGGATCATCGGCCCGTTCGTCGTCGTCCGGGGGGCGGCCTTCGCCGTCCACGGCACGGCCGAACTGTCGTTCACCGGGGCCGCCGCCGGGCTGGTCGCCGGGGGAGATCCGCTGGTGGGCGCCCTGCTCGGCAGCCTCGTCGTCGCCGCCGCGATCGGCCTGCTCGGCGTCCGGGAGCGCGAGCGGGACTCGGCGATCGGGGTGATCCTGGCCTTCGGGCTCGGCGTCGGCGTCTACCTGCTCGGGCGCTACCACGGCTTCGCGAGCGCGGCCACGGCTTCGCGAGCGCGGCCACGAACATCCTGTTCGGCCAGATCTTCGGGGTGTCGAGCGGGCAGCTGGCGATCCTGGCCGGCGTGGCCGGCGGGGTGATCGCGGCGATGGCCGTCCTGTACCGGCCGTTGCTGTTCGCCTCGCTCGACCCCGACGTCGCCGCCGCCCGTGGCGTGCCGGTCCGCGGGGTGGGACTCGCGTTCCTCGTCGTCCTCGCGCTGGCGGTCACCGAGGCGGCCCAGGTCGTCGGGACGCTGCTCGTGCTCAGCCTGACCATCAGGTCGCGGCCGCCGCGCTAGAGACGATCAAGCGAGCGATACAGTAGCGCGGCAGACGTTCGCGGGACGGGCGGGTGCGTGCTCCTGGCGGGCGGGGCCGTCCCCCAGGGTTCCGCCCCGCCCGTCCGTGGCTCGTGAGCCGCCTTCTCAGAACTTGTCCACGGTCTCCAGCGTGCGGTAGACAGCGATCTCGGGCGCGCTGCGCACCCCGGCCGCCTCCATCAGCTTCGCGATGACCGGCTGGGTGGTGAAGAAAGCCTGGAAGGCCTCCGCGCTCGGCCACTCGTCGACGATGACGATCTCGTCCTCACCCGCGACGAAGCCGTGATGGATCGCGCCGGCGGCCCGGCCCTCGGCGGCCACGGCCTCGAAGTCGCTCGCCCGCTCCTGGCTGATTCGCTCGAAGGCCTCCGGGTCGACGGATATCTTCACGATCACCGTTACCGACATTGCTGCTCCCCCTACCGGTAGTGACACCGGGCCGGCCATCCGACCGTCCCGCTGTCTGTTCGCTGGGGACGGGGATCCGGATGACGCGACGGTGAGACTTTTTCAGGATGCCGCCCGGCCCGGGCCGGGCCCAGGAGCGGGCGCGCGGTGGCGCCGCTACCGGAGGAGCAGGACCGCGCCCTTCAACGCGCACCACAGGCTGAACGCGCCGAACAGGACGACCCACACCAGTGCCGGGGTGTGGGTGAGCGAGCCGAGTCCGTCGGCGTCGGAGCCCTCGCCGCCGGCCCGGCGTATTCGGTGCAGGAGGAGGACGTCCTTCGGGCCGTGGAAAAGCAGGGCCCAGGCGAGGAAATAGGCGTCGGCTGTCTGGGCCCAGGTTGGCGCGTACAGCTCTGTCAGGACAAGAAGAGTGCCCGTGCTGATGATGACGACCTCGCCGAACCGGGTCTGGTTCAGAATGAGCAACGCCAGTAAGGCGACCAGGCCGAGGATGAAGGCCGAGGCCAACTTTCCCGCCGCGAGCAGATCCGCCAGCAGCAGACCGGCCAGGGGCGGGCTGACGTAGCCGGCCACTAACGTCAGGCAGAGGCCGAGCCCCCGTGGTCGCCCGGCGGACACCGTGTAGCTGTCCTCGGCGCGTGCAAGCCAGACGCCGCGGACGCGCCGCCCGGACAGCCAGCCCATCAGAGCGTGTCCGCCCTCGTGAACAGCGGTGGAAAGGTGGACCATCAGCAGGTCGCGGTATACGGCCAGCCCCGCCGCGATGCCGAGGAGGACTGCCGCCCAGCGCGGGGCCACGCCCCCGTCACCCCAGCCACCGACGCGAGCGGCGACGCCTTCGGAACGCGAAACAGCCCATCAGCTTGCCCCCGTTTTCGCCTCAAACCCTGTGGTTCCAGCGTAACCGCCGCCCGCCACGAAGATCCTCGGTTGGCTGGAGGCATGGTCGAGGATCTTCTGCTCAGCCGACCGGCAGCGCCAGGCCGGCTGCTGCCGGCGGCGGGTGCTCAGCCGGGTGCCCGACGCCGGAGAGGAGCTCGTCGGTGGGATTCGCCTCCACCGGCTCGCCGGCCAGCGCCCGGCGTAGCTTCTCGCGATCCAGCACGCCTTCCCAGCGGGCGATGACCAGAGTCGCGAGGCTGTTCCCGCAGACGTTGGTGAGTGCGCGGCATTCCGACATGAACTTGTCGATCCCGAACAGCAGCATGATGCCGGCGACCGGGATGGTGCCCACTGTGGAGAGGGTCGCGGCCAGCACGATGAACCCGGATCCGGTGACGCCGGCGGCGCCCTTCGAGGTCAGCAGCAACACCCCGATGATCCCGAGCTGCTGGCCCAGCGACAGGTGTACGTCCAGTGCCTGCGCGACGTACAGAGACGCCAGTGTCAGGTAGATGCAGGTGCCGTCGAGGTTGAACGAGTACCCGGTCGGCACCGTCAGGCCGACGATCTGCCGGGGCGCCCCGGCGAGCTCGAGCTTGCGCATGACCTGCGGTAGCACCGACTCGGATGACGAAGTGCCCAGCACCACCAGCAGCTCCGCCCGCAGGTACCGCAGCAGCTTGAACATGTTGATCCCGCAGGCCTTCGCGATACCGCCGAGCACAACGAGAACGAAGAACAACGAGGTCCCGTAGAAGATGGCGATCAGTTCGCCGAGGCTGGTGAGTGTGTGCAGGCCGTACTTCCCGATCGTGTAGGCCATCGCCCCGAACGCGCCGACGGGCGCGGCGTACATGACGATCCGCAGCACCTGGAAGATGACCTTGCCGAGCCGGTCGACGGCCACCCCGATCGGGGTGGCGGCGGGGCCGACGAGCTTGAGGGCGATCCCGAACAGCACCGCGAAGAACAGCACCTGCAGGACTTTCCCTTCGGCAAACGCCCCAACGATACTGCTCGGCACGAGGTCGGACAGGAAGGTGCCCCAGCCCTGGTCCTTGCCCTGGCTGACGTATCCGGCCACGGTCTTCGACACTTTGAGCGCGGCGGGGTCGGCGTGGACGCCGTCGCCCGGGCGTAACACGTTCATCACGACCAGTCCGAGCACCAGCGCCGCGGTCGTGACGACCTCGAAGTAGCCGAGGGTCTTGAGCCCGATCCGGCCGACCCGCCGGATGTCGTCGATCTGAGCGATCCCTCCGACGACCACGCAGAACACGATCGGTGCGATGATCATCTTGATGGCGTCGACGAATGTGGTGCCCAACGGCTGCAGGTCCACGCCGACGCCCGGAGCGTAAGTGCCGACCACGACACCGGCCGCGATGCCGAACAGGACCCAGGGATACAACTGCCGGTACCACCGGCGACGCCCGGTGCCGGCGGTGCGCGGCCTGCCGGCGGTGCGCGGCCTGCCGGCGGTCAGTGAGCTGGCCGCGGTCTGGCTCGGTGTTTCTGGCTGAGGGATGGGTCTTGACGCAGGCATCGGTCCTCCTCGCGAGGCGGCCGGCAACCGCCGGCGGCCATCCGCTCTTCGATGCCGAGTACGGTGACGCCCGTCACTAACGAAAACGCTCTTTCGTTCATAACGGTCGTGACCGGCGATCTCGCCGGCGCTGGACGTCCGGCCGGCAGCAGCGACACTGCTCGGGTGGATGCCAGCTGGTTACGCCCGCGGCTTCGTCACCGCAGCGTCGCGACGCAGGTTCTGGTCCTGCAGGTGACGGTCATCATGCTGCTTGTCGTGGCCGCGGCGGGCGCGCTGGTGGTGGACGCCCGGCACGACGCGGATCGCGATGCCCGAACCTGGGCACTCGCCGTCGCGCAGAGCTTCGCCGACTCCCCCGGTCTGCTGGCGGCGCTGCGGACGCCCGACCCGAGTTTGCCGTTACAGCCCCGTGCGGAGGCGGCCAGGCACGACACCGGCGTCGACTTCGTCGTCGTCATGACCCCGAGCGGCCTGCGCTACACCCATCCGGATCCCAGCCAGATCGGCCGCCTGTTCCGGGGGCACATCGAGACGGGAGTGCGCGGACGCGCGTTCACCGAGACGTACACCGGCACCCTCGGGCCGTCGGTGCGGGCCATCGTGCCGGTCTTCGACGAGCATCGCCACGTGGTGGCGCTGGTGGCCGCCGGTATCACCGTGAACCGGGTCGGCCAGACAGTGCGGGCCAAGCTCATCGTGCTGGTCAGCGCCGCGGTCGTTGCCCTGCTGCTCGCCGCCGCCGGCACCGTCCTGGTCAGCCGCCGGCTACGCCGGCAGACCAGAGGACTGGGTCCGGCAGAGCTCACTCGGATGTACGAGCATCATGACGCCGTGCTGCACGCGGTGCATGAAGGGCTGCTCGTCGTGGACGACCACGGCCGGTTGGTACTGGCGAACGACGAGGCGGTGCGCCTGCTGGACCTCCCACCCGACGCCGCGGGCCGGCCGGTCACCAACCTCGGCGTCGACGGTTCGCTGGCCGACCTGCTCACCTCGGGACGGGTGGCGAGCGACGAGGTGCATCTGAGCGGCGACGTGGTGCTCGCGGTGAACCAGCGGCAGACGGTCCGGGCCGGCCGGGTGCTGGGCACCGTCACCACCCTGCGGGACACCACGGAGCTTCGGGCGCTCACTGGCGAGCTGGAGGAGATCCGCGGGTTCACTGAGGCGCTGCGGGCGCAGGCGCACGAAGCGGCGAACCGCCTGCACACGGTCGTCACCCTGGTCGAGCTGGGACGCGGGCCGGAAGCGGTCCAGTTCGGCACCGCCGAGCTGGCCGCGTCGCAGGTGCTCACCGACCGCCTGTTGGCCGCCGTCGACGAGCCGGTGCTGGCCGCGCTCCTGCTCGGTAAGGTCGCCCAGGCGCACGAACGGGGCGTCCAGCTGCACATCAGCGGCGACCCGGCCGTGTGCACCGCCTTTGTCGAGCCCCACGACCTGATCACCGTGGTTGGGAACCTGGTGGACAACGCGATCGAGGCCGCCCTTGCCGGCGTTCCGCCGCGCCGGGTCGTGGTCAGCATCTGTAGCGACGACGACCTGGTGGTCCGGGTCGCCGACACTGGCGCCGGCATCGAGGAGGCGAACCTCGAGGCCGCCTTTCAACGCGGCTGGTCGACGAAGACCGCCGATGCGCTGCACGGCCGTGGCCTCGGGCTCGCCCTCGTCCGCCAGGTAGTGCGCCGGCACGGCGGCGAGATCGACGTCGGTCGGGACGACGGGGGCAGCGGGGGCGACAGTGTTGGTCGGGCCGGAGGCGCCGTCTTCACCGTGCGGTTCCCCCGGCCCGCCGGGCTCGCGATGCCGACCGGGGGCCGGACGTGAGGCCGGACGCCGATGAGCCGATCCGCACACTCGTCGTCGAGGACGATCCGCTGCTGGCCGAGGCGCACCGGACATTCGTGCAGCGAGTACCCGGGTTCGCGGTCGCCGGCGTCGCGGGCCACGGGGCAGAGGCTCTGCGGTTCGTCGCCCAGCACCAGATTGACCTGGTGCTCCTCGACTTCTACCTGCCCGACCTCAGCGGCCTCGAGGTGTGCCGTTCGCTGCGCGCCCACGGCGCGGCCCTCGACGTCATCGCGGTGACGTCGGCCCGCGACCTCGACGTCGTCCGGACCGCACTCGCGTACGGGGTAGTGCAGTACCTGCTCAAGCCCTTCAGTTTCGCCACGTTCCGGGACCGTCTGGAGCGCTACGCCGACTACCGCCGCCAGATGTCGCGCGCTGGGCCGGCCATCGACCAGCGCGGCCTGGACCGGGCGTTCGCCGCACTGCGTGACCCGGCGAACCCTCAGGCCCCCAAGGGGCTCTCCGCCGAGACCCTGGCCACGGTCGTCCGGCATCTGCGCACGGACGGCGGCAACCTGGCCGCGGCCAACGTCGCCGCCGCCGTCGGCATCTCCCGCGTGACAGCACGCCGGTACCTCGAGCACCTCGCCGCCCAGCATCTCGCCGACCGCGCGCCCCGCCACGGCGGCACCGGCCGGCCCGAGTATCTCTACCGCTGGTCGGGCGACTAGGCCGACTCGGTGGGCAGGCCGGCCGCCGGCCTGGACGGGCACCGGTGGGGGTGTGCCCAGCACACCCAGGTCAGCCAGTCGCCAAAATGGCTAGAATGAAGACCGGTCGCTATGATGACCCTCATGGAGACCATACCGATCACCGAGGCGAAGACCCGGATCGCCGAGCTGGCCGAGCGGGTGGCCAGAGAACATGATCATTTTACAATTACGCGCAACGGACGCGCGGATGTGATGCTGATCTCCGTCGCAGAGTACGAGTCGATGCGCGAGACCCTCGACCTCCTGTCAGACGACGAGGCTCTCGCGGATCTGCGGCAGTCGCGGGACGACTTCGCCGCGGGCGACACCTTTGCCTTGGGTGAGGTCGTGGCCGAACTGGAGCAGCGGCGAGCCTGACACGAATGATGTCCGCCAGCAATGCACCCTACGAGGTTGCACTGTCACGCAGAGCGCGGAGAAACCTGCGCGAGGACCTGCCGCTAGAGGTCGCGACCGCCGCGCTGGAGACGATCAAGCGGGCGATTGCCATGAACCCGCACCGGGTCGGAAAACCGTTGGACGAGCCCTTCGACGGCTTCTACTCGGCGCGACGCGGGACTTACCGCATCATTTACCGAATCGACGCGGCCAAGCACCTGGTAGAGATCCACTCGATCCGACACCGGCGGGACGTCTACCACCTTTAAGTCCCAACGCGTTTCCATACCGTCCGAGGCACAGAGGGCCGGGACGCGCAAGGCGGAAGCTCACATCGTCGACCCGCATGGTCTCCACGCCACGGACGGCGCCGGTGGTATCGCTGCCGCCCGCGGTGGCTCCCAGCACGGGGCCCGTCGTCCAGCGGGCTGGTGACCAGGAGAGTTCGGCTCTCACCCCGGTTCCGTAGAGTTGGATCAGCGCTGAATGCCAGGAGGGTCCTGAGTGCTGTGACTCGCAGGTTCAACGCGGCAGGGCCGTGCCTCCGGCCGTGCCTGCCGGGCACGCACTACGACGAGGCGTGGATCCGTCTGAAAGCGCTCCTCGACGCATCCAACGAGTATCCGTGCGGCTGAACGTCCTCGGGCCCATGGAGCTCGTCGTGGCCGGGCAGGCCGTACCGGTCGGACCGCCGAAGCGGCGAGCACTCCTGGCCCTCCTCACGATGCACGCCGACCGCGTGCTCCCCGCGGACCTCCTGGCCGACCGGCTGTGGTCAGGCAACCCACCGGCCAGCGCCCACGGGAGCCTGCAGGTCCATGTCTCCAACCTGCGGCGCCGACTGGAGCCCGACCGGCGGCCCGGCGCGACCCCGACCGTCCTGGTCAGCGCCGCCGACGGGTACGGCCTGATGACCGGCGGGCTCGGCCTGGACACACGGGACTTCGAGACGCTCATGTCGGCCGGGTCCGGCCATCTGGCCGGGGGACGGCACAAGGAGGCGGCGGACGCGCTTGCCGAGGCGCTCGACCTCTGGCGAGGCGACCCGTACGCGGACGTGCGGTCCGAGGGGTGGGCGCGGCCGGAGATCGGTCGTCTGGAACAGGTGCGGCTCGACGCGGTGGAGGGGCTGGCCACAGCGCTGCTGGAGCTCGGCCGCCACACCGACGTGCTCGCACGGCTGGACTCGTTCGTCCGCGAAAACCCGCTGCGGGAGCATGCCTGGGAATTGCTGGCGCTGGCCCACTACCGGGCGGGCCGGCAGGCCGCGGCCCTCGACTGCCTGCGAAGGGCGCGGGAGGTGCTCGCCGCGGAGCTGGGCATCGACCCCGGGCCGCGGCTGCGCGAACTCGAAGGCGCGGTGCTGCGCCAGGACGCCACGCTGCTCCCGCCGGAGCGGCCCGCCACGGCGTCACCCCCGAGCCGGCCTCCGGTGCCGACGCCGAAACAGACGACGGCGCGCGGGGCTCCTGAGCCCGCTGCGGACCAGCCGCTCTTCGTCGGCCGCGAGAGCGCGCTGGAGTTCCTGCACGAGGCGGCGAAGGCGTCGTCCGCCGTCGGGCAGGTCGTGCTGGTGGACGGCGAGCCGGGCGTCGGCAAGACGAGCCTGCTGAGGCGGTTCCGCGCGACCGCCGACGTGCCGGTCGGCTGGGGGTCGAGTCCCGACCACGAGACCGCGCCCGCCCTGTGGCCCTGGGAACGGGTCCTGCGCGACCTCGCCACGGCGGCGCCGGAGGCCACCCTGCCCGACGAAGTGGGCAGGTTCCTGTCGGGCGGCCTGGAGGCGATCCCGCCGTCCGACGCGCAGGGGGCGCGGCTGCGGTTCTTCGAGGCGGTCGGCGCGTTCCTGGCCTCCGCCGGCCCGGTCATCGTCGTGCTGGAGGACATCCACGCGGCCGACGACGCGACGCTGCGGCTGCTGGTCCACGTGGCGTCCACCGCCCGGCCGGGCCTGCTGCTGGTGGCGACCTTCAGGCGGCACGAGGCGTCGGCGCTCACCGGCACGCTGTCGGCGCTGTCGCGGCTCGGCGCGCGCAGGCTCGGGCTCGACGGGCTTGCCACCGAGGAGGTCCGGGTGCTCGTCCGGGAGTTGTCCGGCCGCGACCCGGGCGGCGGCAAGGCCGAGGAGCTGCGCGGGCGCACCGCCGGGAACCCGTTCTTCCTCACGGAGCTGGCCCGGGCGGGCGAGGAGCTTCCCCAGGGCGTGCTGGACGTTGTGCTGCACCGAGTGGCGGGCCTGGGGGAGGAGACAGCCCGCGTGCTGGAGCTCGCCGCCGTGATGGGCGACGAGTTCGAGGCGGGCGTCCTGGCCCAGGTCGCCGGCGGCACGGTCGGCGACCTGCTGCGACCGCTCGACGTGGCCCTCGACGCGGGGCTGGTCCGGGAATCGTCGTACCGGCTGGGCGGGTACGAGTTCGCGCACGCCCTGGTGACCGATGCGTTGCTGTCGCGCCGGTCGCGGCTGTGGCGGGCGCGCGTCCACGAGCAGGTCGCGGGCGTCCTCACCCGCGTCCACGGGGACCGGGACGACCGCGCGGCGGTGATCGCGCGGCACTGGCTGGCGGCGGCGGAGCTGGGCGCCCAGCCCGCCCGGATGGCGATGGGCTCCTGCGCCCGCGCCGCGCGGGCGGCCCTGCGGCGGCACGCGCCCGACGACGCGGCCGTGTCGTGGCAGGAGGCGCTGGCGGCGGCCGAGCTGGCCGGGGCCGGCCCGACCGAGCGGTTCGAGCTCGCCGTCGGGCTGGCCGAGAGCCGCTACGCCGCCGGGCGGTTCGACGAGGGCTACGAGGCCGTCGAGCAGGCGCTCGCCCTGGCCGGCGCCGACCTGGACCTGGCCGTCCACGCCGCCGACATCGCGATGGGCCACGGCGTCTGGGTGCCCTTCCGGTACGGCCTCGACGTGGCCGCCGTGCGCGACTCGATGGACCGGGCCGTGCGAGAGCTGCCGTCGTCCGCTCCGGCCTGGGCGACGGCACAGGCCGTCCGGGCCGTCGTGCTCGCCCAGACCGGTCGCGAGGACGAGGTCGACCCGGTCTCGTCGCGGGCATTGGCGGCGGCCGAGCGCCTGGGCGACCCCGCGGTGGCGCGGCGCGTGCTCCACCTGCGGTTGCTCGCCCTGCAGGGACAGGACTTCGTCGAGCAGCGCGCCGAGACCGCGCGGCGCCTGCTGGCCGAGCCGGACCTGTCGTCCCAGCTCAGGGCGATCGCACAGCTCTACCTCTTCGATCATCTCGTGGAGCGCGGCCGGGTGCCGGAGGCCCGCGCGCTGCTGGCGGAGATCGACGCGCTGCTGCGCGACCTGCACAATCCCACGCTGGCCATGCAGGCGGCGGTGGCGCACGTGGGGCTCGACCTGTTCCAGGGCGTGCCGGACCCGGCCCGCCACTTCGAGCCCGTCAGAGCGATGCTGTCGTTCGGCGATCTCGCCTACTTCGAGGCGAGCATGCTCGCCGTACGGGCCGAGACGCTCCTCCAGGAGGACCGCCTCGGCGAGGAGGTGGCGTGGATCGAGGAGATGTTCCGGCGGACGGGACTGGCCGGCCTCGCCTACGTCCTGGCGTACGCGCTGACGGACCTGGGCGAGCGCGAGCGCGCGCGGCGGCTCCTGGTGGAGACCCCCATGCCGCCGCGTGACTACCACTGGGCGACGGCCGCCATGTGCCGGCTGCACGCGGCGATCCGGCTCGGCGAGCTGGACATCGTGCGGGAGGTCTACGACGCGTTTCGTCCCTTCGCCGGGCTGCTGCACGTGAACGGCACGTGCAGCACCGTCGACGGCGCGTACGACGGCCATCTGGGCGAGGCGCTGCTGGCGCTCGGGGACCACGAGCGGGCGCGGGCCCACCTGGGGAAGGCGGTACGCCTGCTGGAGCAGGCGGGCGCGGGCTACTGGCTGGCAAGGGCCCGACAAGCTCTCGGCAAGTGCATGTAAAGGCAGGCCGCGCACTCTGTTTCCGACACGTGAGGAAACAGACTGATGATCACACCAGAACACCTGACCGGATTCCTGATGATGCACGCCGGTTTCCGCGCCGAGTTCGGCCGCCTGGCCGCGGCGTGCGCGAACCCGCGTGACGACGCGCACGAGGAACTGCTGGAGGAGCAGGTCGCGCTCGTGCTGGACATACTGCACACCCACCACTCGCACGAGGACGCCAGCCTGTGGCCCACGCTCGTCGGCCGCGCCCCGGAGGCGGCGAATGTGCTGGCCGGGCTGGAGTCCGAGCATTCCGTGCTCGACCCGCTCATTGTGGCCGCGTCCGACCGCGGCATGCCCCTGGCCGAGCGCGCGCCCACCCTGCGGCGACTGCACGAGCGCGTCAACGAGCACCTTGACCACGAGGAGCGGATCGCCGTTCCGCTCATGCTCCGCCATCTCACCCTCGACGACGTCGAGGCCGACAAGCGCCAGGCGATGGACGACTTCGGCCGCCGCCGGGCCCCCGTCATCTTCGGCTGGCTCGCCTCCAGCGCGGACGCCGACCTGCTCTGGAGGTCGTACGCCGACCTGCCCGTCGTGTCCCGGCTCATGTTCCGCCTGTTCTGGTGGCCGGCCTACCGGCGGCGCTTCACCCGCCTGTACGGCGCCACCATTCCCGCGATCGCTCTCCTGGAGTCATGATGACTACATCCGCTTTGACCACCTGGCCGCACCAGGCGGCCGACGTCTTCGACCGTGCCATGGTCTGCGAATACGCGTCGCTCACCCGCGACGGCCGGCCCGTCACCTGGCCCGTCACGCCCTACGTCGGCGCGGCCGGCAGTCTCGACGTGAGCACCGGGCTCACCTACCCCGACAAGGCCGAGCGCGCCCGGCGTGACCCGCGCGTCGCGCTGCTCTGCTCCAGCGCCGACGGCACCGCGCCCGACGGCACCGCGCCCGACGGCTCCGCGCCCGACGGTGCCCATCCCCGGGCGCCCGTCGTCCTCGTGCAGGGCCGGGCGACCGTACGCGACGCGGATCTGCAGGCCAACACCGACCGGTACGTCCGCGAGTCGCTCGCCAAGACTGGTGCCGGGTTCGCCGGGATGCCGTGGTTCCTGGTGAAGCGGCTGGGATGGTATTTCGCTCGCATCTGGGTGGAGGTCACACCCGAGAGGATCGTCTGGTGGCCCGAGGGCGACCTGTCCAGGACGCCCGAGGTCTGGGCGGCCCCCGGGGACGTCGTGGTCCCAGCCTCCGACCCCGCCCCCAAGGGCCCCCGGCTGCCGAGCCGATCGGCCCCGCCGGCGGACTGGCGACCCTTCGCTGATCGCGCCGGCCGCCTGGGCGAGCCTGTCGTCACCATCGTCGCCGACGGCATGCCGCTGGCGGTGCGCACCCGCTCGGCCGTGCGTAACGAGGCCGGCTTCGACCTGCGGCTGCCGGTGGGCGTCCAGGCGGCCGAGGGGCCGGTGTGCCTGACCTTCCACCGGCACGGCCCGGCCATGGAGTGGCAGGAGAACGTGGTGCTCGTCGGGACGGCGACCGGAGAGAGCGACCGGCTGAGCGTGCGGGTCGAGCGGGCCCTGAATGACTGGAGCCTCGCCGGGAACCGCCGTGAGCGGAACCGTTCTTTCCTGGGCCAGGGCAAAATGCTGAGGAAGCGCCTGGAGGCCGAGGCCGCCCGCCGTGACCAGCCCGTCCCTCGCGTGCGCCGCCCGCACGCCTGACTACGTCAGCGCACTGAACCCTGGTCATGACAAGTCACCTTGAGTGATATTCGGTCGGGCCCGAGCCACCCGGCGGGCTGGCTGCGGGCTCAACCGTGCTTGACACGCAGAACTCCGGTCTTCATGGCACCAGCAGCCACCGGCCGGCGGAGCCGGGCGCCGCCATCGCCTCCGCGTAGGCCTTGGCCGCCTCGGTCAGCGGGCGCCGCGCGGCGATGCGGACCGGAGCCTCACCCGTGGCGGCGAGGGGCAGCAGCTCCCCGAGGCTGGCACCGTCCGGCTGGGTGAGCACGGTGGAGACGGCGATGCCGCGCTCGGACGGCACGTCCCGCCCCGGCTTGGTGCCCACGAAGCGACCGGCGTCGCGGACCGCCGCGATCGCGGCCTCCTGGAGGGCGGCGGCGTCGAGGACCGCGTCATATGTCGGCCCGGGCAGCTCGGTCAGGACCGTCGACGCGCCGGCGGAGCGGGCGATCTCCTCCGAACCGGGCCGGACGAGGGCGTCAACGGCCCAGCCGTCGCGCTTGGCCAGAGCGACGGCCCAACCGCCGACGGAACCGGCGGCTCCGGTGACCAGGAGCCGGCCGCGCTCCGGGCCGAGCAGGTCAAGCGCCTGGCGGGCGGCCAGGGCGCTGAGCACGACCGAGGCGGCCTCCTCGAGCGCGAGGCCGTCGGGGACCGGCGCCACGGCGTCGGCGGGGACGACCACCTCGGAGGCGTGCGCGCGGCTCGGAGCGGCGGGGTCGGCGTGCATGCCAGCGACGAGGTCGCCCGGCTTCAGCCCGGTCACGTCCGGGCCCACCTCGAGCACGGTGCCGCTGAAGTCGAAGCCGAGGCCGATCACGTCCGGCAGGCCGAGGGTCGCATGGTCGCCCGCGACGAAGGCGTCGAACGACGTGAAGCCGGCGGCCGCCACGTGGACGCGGACGTCGGCCGGGCCGAGCACGGGTGACTCGACCTCCTCGACGGCGGGCGTCGGGTCGGAGGCACGGGAAACGAGTGCGTACATGGTGTCGTTCCTTCCGGATCTATCGGCCTGGACGACACCACCATCGGTGACTTACTCTCCATTGGGAAGTAGGCACTTTGAAGTGGTGTACCCACCTGGAGGTTCGTCATGGCGGGAACGGCAACCGCGCAGCAGAACGAGGCACGCGTGAGGAGTTACGACGCCTTCGCTCTGAACTGCCCGAGCCGGCGACTCATCGACACGCTCGGCGACAAGTGGGTGAGCCTCGTCGTCGTCGCACTCGGAATCCGCGGGCCGTTGCGCTACTCGGAGTTGGCCGCGCAGATCGAAGGGGTCAGCCAGAAAATGCTCACCCAGACACTGCGCGGCCTCGAGCGCGACGGCCTGGTCACCCGCACAGTGACCCCTACGGTGCCAGTCCGGGTCGACTACGAGCTGACCGACCTCGGCCGGTCGCTGCTCGTGGTACTCGGCCACCTCAAGGAGTGGGCCGAGCTCCACATGGGCGCGGTCGACGCCGCCCGAGCGTCCTACGACGCCACGAACGCGTCCCACAGAAGGCCAGGTCAGCTAAAGCCGTGAAGATGGAGTCAGGTTGCCGTATTGTGACGGACGCCCGCTCCACATCGTGTCACGCACGCGCACCTGACCAGCAGTTTCGACTGGTCGTTGCACTGGCTAAGAGGGGCTCCCGTAGCCGCTTCCGCCGCGGGCCGGTCGTGATCGACCCGACGGCTCGCAGCGCGCCCGTGGTGTCGCCGCCGCCGTGCACGTACAAGGCATACGGCCTGCCAACCGTTGCTTCCAAGATCCGATAGTAGACGCAGTCGAAGAAATGTGCCGAACCCTGGTCAAGGAGGCGCTACTGTCCGCGACACACAGCCCGCCGACAGGCAGTGGTCTGGGATGGCAACCGGAGGTCCTGGCCCGTGGCGACCGGTTGGCGACGTGTCCATCGCGGCAGACTGTCGCACGGGCAGCGGTCGGGTTCGGGCCGCTCGACCCCGAGGGATCGCGGCCCGCCCTCCGCCGCGCTGGCCCGACAACTACAGAGTCGAGGATTTGCTAAACTCCAGATCGTGGACGAGTGGGAGGTCCGTGTCACGGACGAGTTCCTGGGCTGGTCGACAAGCTCGACCCGAAGTCCAAGGGACTCGTCGTCGACGCGATCGACCGGCTGGCCGAGGCAGGACCAGGCCTGGGCCGCCCGCTCGTCGACCGCTTGGGCGGTTCCGAGATCCACAACCTCAAGGAACTCAGGCCCGCTTCCGCGGGCTCCTCCGAGATCCGGATCATCTTCGTCTTCGATCCCTGGCGCTCGGCGATCCTTCTGGTCGGCGGCGACAAGTCGGGCGACTGGTCCGGTTGGTACCGAAAAACGATTCCACAGGCGGAAAAGCTGTACGTCGAATATGTGAAGGAACGGGAAGCTGAGGAGGGCAGGCCATGACCGCGTTTCCCAAGTGGAACGACGTCCGCGCCGGTCTGGTCACCGACGTCGGCGGTGAGCAGGCGCTGGCCGATGCTCGCAGACACAACCAGGCATACATCGACGGCCATCGGCTCGCTGAACGCCGCAAAGCCCTCAGCCTCACCCAGACCGAGGTCGCCGAGCACATGGGCATCAGCAAAAGCCGTGTGTCCCAGATCGAACGCGGCGAGGTCTCGACGGTTGACGTCATCGCCCGCTACGTCCAGGCACTCGGCGGCCAGATCCAGATCACGGCGGTCTTCGGCGACGACCTGTACATCCTGCGCGGCACCGACACCCATGCCGCATAGCGACGCAGCGTCACACGCAAGGGTTCCAGCCCTATGTTCGATAGCCACCCTTGATGTAGAAAATCCCCTCACTCTCATCTTCAGCCGAAACCTCTTGGATGGAGCACGAAAGACCTTCAGGCCAGGTCGTCCCTCGCGTCCAGAATGCCCCGCCCAAATGAACTCCCGTCAAGTCGGTGCCAGAGAAATCCACCTCTTTGAGACTGGCCCCTTGGAGGCGCGCGTTTCCGAGGTCAGCCCTGCGTAAAGACGATCTAGACAGGGAAGCTCCCGTGAGATCCGCGTCACGAAAGTCAGCCCGAGAAAGATCACAATCACGGAAGCTCACATTCCGTAGCATTGCATTCGACATATCGGCGCCGGCCAGACGAGATCTATTGAATTGGTAATTAAATAACTTGGTTTTCTTGTTTAGGTGTTGGCTGCCTTCTGTGATTGCGCCGGTAGGGTTGGGCTGTGTCGATGGAGGAGTCAGGGAAGTTCGAGGCGATGGCCGCACGCCTGGAGATGCTGTTGCCGCGGCTGGACGAGCGGGAAAGGCGCCTTGCGTTGGGCGCGGAGGCGCGTTCCTGGGGTTACGGCGGTATCGCCGCGGTAGCGCGGGCGACCGGGGTATCGCGGACGACCGTCGCGAAGGGCGTCGCGGAGCTGGATGGCGAGCCCGCCGAGCCGGGAAGGGTACGTACTTCCGGGGGAGGGCGCAAAAGGGCGGAAGTCGCGGATGAGGGGCTTTCGGCGGCGCTCGACGCGCTGGTCGAGCCGGAAACGCGTGGGGATCCGGAGTCGCCGTTGCGGTGGACGACGAAGTCCACCCGACATTTGGCCCGCGAACTAGGTCGGGCGGGGCATGTGGTCAGCCATTCCGTGGTCGCCAAGATCCTGAAGTCGGCGGGATACAGCCTGCAGTCGACCCGCAAGACGTTGGAGGGCGCGCAGAGTCCCGACCGGGACGCCCAGTTCCGTCACCTGAACGCCACCGCGGCCGGGTTCCTGGCCGCCGGCGACCCGGTGATCAGTGTCGACACGAAGAAGAAGGAGCTGGTCGGGCGCTTCACCCAGGCCGGCCGGGAGTGGCGCCCTGAGGGCGAGCCGGAACAGGTCGAGACCTACGACTTCCCGCACCTCGCCGACGGGAAAGCCATTCCGTATGGCGTCTACGACCTTGCCGACAACACCGCCTGGGTATCGGTCGGAATGACCCACGACACCTCCGCGTTCGCCGTCGCGACCATCAGGAAGTGGTGGGAGAAGATGGGCCGCGAGAAATACCCGGCCGCCCGCCGGATCCTGATCACCGCGGACTGCGGTGGCTCCAACGGAAACCCTCCCTGGCTGTGGAAACATCAGCTCGCCGCGTTCGCCGCCGAGACCGGACTTGAGATCACCGTATGCCACTACCCGCCCGGTACCAGCAAATGGAACAAGATAGAGCACCGGCTCTTCTCTCAAATCACCGTCAATTGGCGCGGACGGCCATTGACCACCTACCAGACCGTCGTCAGCCTCATCACCAACATCACGACGACCACCGGTCTCACTGTCCGCTGCGAACTCGACCCCACCGAATACCCGACGAAGGTCAAGATCTCCAAACAGGAACAGGAGGCCATCCCGATCAGCAGACACAAGTTCCACGGAGAATGGAACTATACGATCAAAACCAAAGTCGACTAACCTATATCAATCCGGTTCCTTAAAGACGCGGTTCCCGCGCTCGATCACTCGGCAACGGTCTCAGCTCGTCTCCTCTCGCCAACCCCTGCGGATTTTTTTCGGACCTACGGCGTCAGGCTGGCAGCAACGGTGCCGCCCAGTTCCAGCAGCATCGCGGATGGTGGCGTTCAGGTCATCGACGACGGTGACCGGATCACGAAATGGACCGAACCTTGGTCATGAGAATGTCGCTCTCCGCAACCATCCATCGGGCCGGGACGGAACCCACGCCCCACGAAGCAGGACGCCCAACAGCTACGGCATCAGACTCGCAGCCACCGTGGCCCCCAGCTCCCAGCATGTCTCTCGATCGTGTGCGTCCGGCGTGCCGAGCACCGTCACCGGATCGCGTAGTCGCTTCCACTTCAGGCCCGTGGTGATGGTCTCGACGCCCCGAACCGCGCCGGTCGTGTCGCTGTTGCCGTGCACGTAGAGCGCGTACGGGCGGCCGACGGTCGCGTCGAGGCACGGGTAGTAGATCTGGTCGCAGAACTTGCGGAAAGTCGTATGCGTCATACCGTCACGCCGCGTGTCGTACGAGGCTCGCCGTCCAGGTCGGGCGCGCGGAGTTCCGGATATCGGGCGATGGCGGGTGGACGAGGTCCCACCGCCGATATGGTGTACGCCGAAGCCCCTTCACGGGCACGGGTGGTGAAAGGCCAGCTGTCCCGCGTAGATGCGCCACGTCTGCTCGGTGATCGTGCCGCCGCCCCGAGCGCACGCGGCGGCGCCGGGGTCGGCCTGCAGGGTGCGCCGGCCTTCGAGGGTGAACAGCAGCACGGCGGCGCCGTAGCTGGTGGCGTACTGCGCCCCGGTGACGAGCCGCGAGCCGTCGGCGGAGATCGCGGCGGGCTGGCCCACGTCGTCGACATCCTGGGCGCGGAACAGTCCCGCACGAAAGCCGTGGGTGCGATCGGTGACGTCCCAGACGACCACATCGTTGTCGCTGCCGCTGACGAGTGTCCGGCCGTCGGCACTGTAGCTCAGGGTGGTCACGATATTGGTGAGGATCGGCCGGTAGTACTTGCCGGTCCAGGCCGCGTCCCGCAGCGGGCTACCGAGGCGGGTGGGCTGGGTCCGGTCGGACAGGTCGTAGAGCGTGACGGCGTTCTCCAGGTTTCCGACGGCGAGAGTGCGCCCGTCCGGCGAGATCGCGACGGCGCCGCCGTCCGCGTCGCCGAGGACGTGACCAACCTCGGTCAGGCCGGTGCCGGTCACGGAGAACAGGCTGACGCGTTGCCCTGTGTGCACCGCCGCGAGTGTCGAGCCGTCGGGTGACAACGACGCCGCTGTGATGCCCGTCAGCTGCACGCCGAGGCGCCGCGGGAGCCGCGGATCGCCTGTCGACCAGACCGACGTGCGTCCCGTGCCGCTCACCGCGTCCATGGTCGTGACGGCAAGGCGACGCCCCCTGCGGTCGAGCGCCACCTGCCGCACCCGGTCGCCGACGTTCGGCAGGGCGCCGGCGCGGACCCAGCCCGCGGAGGTACGCCGCCACAACAAGACGGAGCCGTCGTCCGCGCCGGTGACGATGGTCCGCCCGTCCGCGGCGACCGCGACCGCGCCCACCGGTCCGACCAGGCCGGGCAGCCTGGCACGGCTGGCTTCGGCGCCTGGTGCGCCCAGCGTCCACACGGCTGCGCCGACGTCGTCACCGACGACGAGGGTGTCGTCCGCCGCGAGGGCCATCGCGTGCGGGCGGCTCGCCGGCAGGCCGCCAGCGCGCGCGGGAGCCGTGGTCTCGGACATGTCCCACAGCGATACGGTGCCGTCGGAGTTGCCGGTCGCGAGGGTCCGGCCGTCCGGGGAAAAGGTGTAGGTACCGGTCCCGGCGTCGCCGTCGCGCAGCGGGTCACCGATCTCCTGCTGCCCCGTCACCGCGTCGATGTTCCACAGCGCGACCGACGTGTCCGCGTCGTTTCCGGTGGCCAGCGTCCCCGTGGGCGCGAAGGTCACCGGGCTCGACTGCTTCACAGCGGAGACGGGCCGGTCGAGAGAGGTCGGCGCGCGGGGATCCGTGACATCCCAGAGCACGACAGTCCCGTCGGGTCCCTGCAGCTTCGTCGCCGCGGCGGTGGCCAGCAGCGATCGGCCCGGGGCCCCGGAGAACGACAGTGACGTGACCTGGGTGGGGTACGGCGCGAGGCGGGTGAGCTGCTGCGGCTGCGGCCCGCTGGCGAGATTCCACAGCAGGACCTCGCCGGTGGCGACCGTACCGCCGCCGCTGGCGAGGACGCGCCCGGACGCATCGAACGCGACGGCGCCGACCGCCCCCGAGTGCCCAACCACGGTCGCGCGCACGGTCAGCGAGGGCGCAGCGGAGGAACCGCCGACGTCGAGGACCTCGACAGAGCCGTTCTCCGCGCCGACCGCGAGCAGCCTGCCGTCGGGACTGAAGGCAGCGGACATCAGGCGTGAGGCGCCCACGACCTCTCGGTGGATCATCTTCGGCGGGCCGCCATGCGGGTCCGCGGCCCATAACAGCACCATGCCATGGGAGGTGTCGTCCCCGCCGACGGTCGCGAAGATCGCCCCGCGGGGTGGCGCGGTGAGCGCGGTGAACAGGGGCAGCCCAAGCGCGGCGGGCCGGCCGGCGGTCGGATGGGCGCGGTCGGCGGTGTTCCAGGTCCGCACGGCGGAGGTGGACGCCTCCCCGGAGTCGTCCCGGCCGACGGTGACCAGGGTGCGGCCCCCGTCGGTGAACACCACCGCGTCGAGGATCCCGCCCTGGCGCAACGACCCGGCGAACCGAGTAGCGCTGAGCGTGTCGATCAGACCGGCCGCGGTCTGGGGGCTGGGGTACAGCCGGTAGGCGGCGGTGCCGAGTTCCATCGCCGTCTGCGGGTCGGTGGCCCGGGCCGCCGCCGCCTGGGTGATCAGGCCCGTGGCGGCGGCGATCCGGCGGGCCGCCTCGGCGTCGCGGCGAGCCGCCCTGGCGCGTTGCCACTGTGACACCGAGACCGTTACGGCGATCACCAGAATCGCGCTGAGCAGCACCGCGCCTCTGGTGAACCGGGCACGGCGCTGTTCGGCCTGTCGCTGCCGACGGGTCGCGTCGAGAAACGCACGGGCGGTGAGGTCGTCCGGCTGTTGCTCGCCGGCTTCCTGCAGTGCGTTGACGGCGGCCGCCAGCCGGTCCCCACTCCACAGGTAGCCCACGGCGCGACCTGCCTCGTCCCAGTCGGCGGCCGCGCGTTCGATGGAGCGTGCGGCGATCAGCGCCGCGGAGCGGTCCTCCAACGCGCGGGTCAGCGGTGGCCAGGCCGTGAGCAGTGCCTCGTGGACGGGCGTGAGCCGTTCCGATCCGGTCTCGCCGCGGTCGGCGGTGAACAGACGCCTCGTCACGAAGACGCCCAATGCCCGCCGCTGCGCCTCGTCGAGGTCCGCGCTGGCGACCCGCCGCCGTGACCAGCGGCCCGTCTCATCAATGGTCGCGAACCGGGTCAGCGTGCGCAGGATCTCCGGTGCCGACAGGTCACTGGCCGCGCCAGCCGCGCGAAGGACCCGGTCCGCGTGCGCGGTCAGTGCCGCGACGAGCCCCCCGTCGGCGCCGTCACCAGCACTGTCGTAGACGTCGTGGCCGCCGCCCTCGGCGCGGGCGAGCGCACGGTAGTCGGCGAGGGTGAGAAGGTCGCCGCGCCGGCGGTGTTCCGCCAGGCGGTTCAGGGTGAAGGCGAGCAGCGGCAGGGCATCCCCGTGGCTGGTGTCGTCGACCAACGTGGCGCTCAGCTCCGCCTCGATCCGGAGCCCGGCGAGGCGAGCGGGTTCTTCGATCGCCTTCGCCAGCATCGCCCGTCCCATCGGAGCGAGCGTGTAGGTCCCATGCCGGACACCGGTTCGCGCCGCCAGTGTGATCAGATCGTCCAGAAACGCCGAACGAAGCGCGATGAGCACGTGCACGGACCCGGTGTCCACGGCCGCGCGCAGCAACCGCAGGAATGCCTCGACCTGGGAGGTTGTGGGCCGGTCGAACAGCTCCTCGCCCTGGTCGACGGCGACGAGCAGCCGACTCTCCGCCGCTGTGCCGGTGGCGGAGAGCAGGTCGAGGGCGGCACCACGCAGGCCGTCGCCATCGTCGCGCAATCGGGCCAGCAGCGTCTGTGCGGTCCAGGGCAGGCGTCGGGCCCGGCCCGCGGTGGCCAGCCTGCTCGCCAGCGCCTCCGTCGGATCATCGCCGGGGTGCAACGGCGGCAGGACCAGCCAGGACCGATCGGCCGCGAGCCGGGGAACGAGTCCGGCCTGCACCAGCGACGACTTGCCGCACCCTGACGGCCCGGCCAGCGCCGTCAGTGACGGGCCGCCGGAGCCTGAGGCCCGGATCTGGTCGGCCAGGGCCAGCGTCTCGGCGCCGCGGCCGAAGAACACCGACGACCTTCCCTCGTCGAACGCGGCGAGACCGGGATAAGGATTGTCGCCGACGGTCCAGCTGCCATGGCCGTTGCTGTCCAGGTCGTGCAGCTGGCGAAGAACACGCGTGCGGGCCGCAGCGGGATCCCGGTGGTAGCTGACGCGCTGGCGCGAGCCGAGAATCGGATGCCGAACGTCCGGGGCGACGTGCAGCGGTAGCACCAGGCAGCCCAGTGCGTCGGCGATCCCGACCTCGGCCGAGCACCACGACGACGCCAGGAAGGACGAGCTGACCAGAAAAACAACGGCGTCGGCACACCGCAGTTCGGTGTAGATCCGCTGCTTCCAGTCCTCGCCGACGCGAATACCGTCATCCGGGCTCTGGTCGAGAAAGACCCGGTGGCCGTCGGCAGTTATCCAGCGGTGCACCTCGGAAGCGACGGTCGCATCGGCGCTGGCGTGACTGACGAAGACGTCGGCCACCTTCCTCCTATCCGGTTCGGTCCATGTCCGGGCGGTACTGCGCAAGTCAGGCGGCGCATATCATACCGGGCCAGTCGGCGCGGCGATAATCCCCCGGACCGCCGGGCGGCCAGCGCAGGCAAGGCTCGATGACTGGCGTTCGACATGAACAGCTACCCACGCTGTCCCGTCCCTCCCCGAGCACCGCCGGGACCGGCGTGAACGGCTCAGCCCAACGCAGGCGCGCCGGCTGTCAGCAGGGTTGGATTCCGCCCTCGAACAGTTTGGCGAGTTTTTCCCGGCCCCGGCCGGACAGCCAGGTCTCGAAATCAATCAGCCCCGAATGGAGTGCCCGGGTGGCGGAGATGTCGACGCCGTACCCGCCGTGACCGTTCAGGAAGCTCGCCACATCCGCCGCATCCGCACTCTGCCTGCGGACAACGTCGACCGGAACCTGCACATAGTGGATCTTGTGGCCTGTGGTGCGGCTGAGCGCCTCCGCCGTCTGCCCCGGCCGGAGCGCGTCGCCGGCGATCGCGATGGCCCTCCCCAGATAACGGGCCGGATCGGCGAAGGCCAGCGCGACGAAAGCGCCAATGTCGTCGAGGGCGATCAGCTGTTCGGGGATGTCCGGCGCGAAGGGCGTCGCCAGTGTTCCGGTCTGCACTCCGAATGCCGGGTCCGCGTAGTTCTCCATGAACGAGACCGGGCGCAGGATCGTCGCCGGAATTCCGATACGGCGTATGTGTTCCTCGATCGCCCACTTGCTCGCGAAGGCACGGCCACCGCCGCCGCGCTCGACACCGGCGACCGAAGCGTAGACCAGGTGCCGTGCCCGGGCGGCCGCCGCCGCGTCCGCCACGTTCCTGCCCCATCCGACCTCGTCCTCGAAGGGCACCGGCGGGCTGCCGAGTGCACCCTGCTGCACGCTGAACACCCCGTGGACGCCCTCGGCGGCGGCATCCAGCGACCCGCGGTCGCCCAGAGCGCCCGCGACGACCTGTGCGCCGGCCTCGGCCAGCCGTCGCGCGGCCACGCTCGTCGTGGTGCGGGTCAGAGCCCGTACCTTCCATCCGTCAGCGAGCAGCCGCGCGACGGTAGCGCCCCCCTGTTTCCCGGTGGCGCCCGTCACCAGGATCACCTTCGATGCCCTGTCAGCCACCAGGTCCTCGTTCCGGGCGCCGTCCGGCGCCCCGCCCCGACCTGTCGTCTCATCGTCTTCGCTCATGATGCAAAGACTCCTGGACCTGGCCAACATCTGACCCTGGCCGGAGTGCCACTGTTCGCAGGTTTTGGGCCAACTTCTCCGGCACCATCGAGGACATGGCCTTCCACCGCGTCGCGGCCTATGCCCCACCAGGCGCCACCGCGCTCGGTCTCGGGATCGCCAACGCGACCTTCGGTCCTCGACGGGGTGTTCCCGGGTTCGACTTCGCCGTCTGCGCGCGGCGCCCCGGACCACTCCAGACCGACCTCGGCCTTCCCCTGACGGTGCAGCATGACCTCGGACTACTGGCGACGGCCGAGCTAATCCTGATCTTGCCTGGGGTGGAGTACCAGGTCGAGCCCTCGGACCCCGTCCTGCCCGCGCTGCGCGCTGCCCACGACCGGGGCGCGACCATCGCCGCCCACTGCGTCGGAACCTTCGCCCTGGCAGCAGCAGGCCTGTTGGACGGCCTCAGGGTCACCACCCACTGGCAGTTCGCCGACGAACTCGCCGCCTGCCACCCCGAGGTGACGGTTGCGCCGGAAGCCCTGTACATCGACGAAGGCCCGATCATCACCGGAGCGGGAGCCGCGGCCGGCATGGACATGTGCCTGCACCTCATCCGCCGCGAGCACGGCGCCGGACTGGCCAACAAGATCGCCCGCGGCCTGGTGATCCCGCCGCACCGCGACGGCGGTCAGGCCCAGTACGTCAGCGCCCCGGTGCCCTCGGACAGCGACGACCAACGTCTGGCCGCCGTCCTCGCGTGGGCTCGGGCGCACCTGAGCCAGCAGATCTCCGTCGATCTGCTGGCCGCCCGAGCACTCATGAGCCGACGTTCCTTCGCCCGCCGTTTCAGGTCGGCCACCGGGACATCTCCCCACGCGTGGCTACGCAACCAGCGCCTGTCTCTCGCCGAGGAACTACTGGAGACAACCAACCTGTCCATCGAGCAGGTCGCGGATCGGGTCGGCTACCGCGGCGCGGCCGTCCTGCGCGAACAGTTCGTCCTTCGCCGCGGGGTCTCGCCCAGCGACTACCGCCGCACCTTCAGCCATTCCTGACCGCCGCACGGCCACCACGCGGCCCGCCCAGCCGGGGCCCGGTCGGGAGGATGACCGACCCGCCAGCGGCGCGGGGTGGCACCCTGGGCGAAGCGCCGTCATCGTCCACGCCGGGTCCGACAGTTCCCGATCGTGACCATCTGATTCCCTATGGAGGATTGCTTGTCAAGGGGTGCTCGGTCGGTCGTGCTTGACCGGGCCGCCCTGTGGCGCGGACGATCGTGTGTGGGGAAGGTCGCCTCGTGTTCGCGTGCTTCGGGCGCGCTG